>ORJL011021054.1_pt1 | contig 31818 bp, 28 predicted proteins | sample 1779941 | NCBI WGS metagenome assembly ORJL01 (sample SAMEA104232317, study PRJEB22302) | groundwater metagenome | biome: forest; feature: aquifer; material: groundwater | place: USA | collected 2011-08-07 | depth 5.8 m | reverse complement strand
ACAAAGCCTTTCTTTTCAAGGCTTTCAAGAACATCATAGCTTCTGCTTCTTGGCACATTCGCTATGTCAGAAAGCTCTCCTGCTGTTGACACGCCTCTGCTGAGCAGAGCTGTCCAGATTTTGACTTCGTAAAGGTTCAAAGAAAAAAACCTTCTCAGTTTGCTCAAAAATTCTTCTTTAACTATCATGTAAACACACCCCCCTTTTATTATTATCAAGGGGATAAAAAACACTACTATTAAAATGTTATTATTTTTTATCAGTTAGTGGTAATTCCATTACAAAATGACAACTAATTATATTAACTGGTAAGTTATTACACTATAGAACGAACTCATATTTAAATCTATCGGAATCCAATTATTATTTTATCTTATTCTTAGCAAGAACTTCTACAACGCTTGGATCTGCCAATGTCATTATATTTCCATATTCCTTGCTGTCCTCTGCAATCGCTTTTAAGATGCGCCGCATTATCTTGCCGCTTCTTGTCTTTGGCAGCTCATCTGCAAACTGTATTTTTTCTGGCTTTGCAATTGGACCAACATGCTGAGCAACATGCTGGGTTAATTCATCTTTCAGCTTATCGTTTTTTTGAATTCCCTTCTTTAAAACAACAAACGCATAGATTGCCTGCCCTTTTATTTCATGAGGGAAAGGTACAACAGCAGCTTCTGCAACCGCAGCATGGCTAACCAAAGCGCTTTCAACTTCTGCAGAGCCTATTCTGTGTCCAGCAACTTTAATCACATCATCAACCCTGCCCATTATCCAAAAATATCCATCTTCGTCTATTTTTGCGCTGTCTCCTGTCAAATAAACTCCAAATTTCTCGAAATAAGCATGCTTGTATCTTTCAGGATCGCCCCAAATTGTCCTAAGCATTCCAGGCCATGAATTTTTAATCACCAAGTATCCTCCTTCGTTGACATTGACTTTGGTTCCGTCTTCCCTTAATACATCAGCCACAATGCCAAAAAATGGTCTTGTTGCAGAGCCTGGTTTAAGAGGGGTAGCGCCAGGCAACGGGCTTATCAATATACCACCTGTTTCTGTCTGCCACCATGTATCAACTATGGGGCATCTTCCCTTGCCAATCACTTTATAATACCACATCCATGCTTCAGGGTTTATTGGCTCGCCAACTGTGCCAAGAAGCCTTAAACTGCCCAGGTTGCATTTATTTGTCCATTCATCCCCTTCCTTTGCAAGCGCCCTTATGGCAGTCGGCGCTGTGTAAAAAATTGTAACTTTATGCTTCTCAACAATTCGCCAGAATCTATCTGGAGATGGAAATGTAGGAGAGCCTTCGTACATAACAACAGTTGCTCCATTTGACAATGGTCCGTAAACAATATAGCTATGCCCCGTTATCCATCCAATGTCAGCTGTGCAGAAATAAATATCATTATCTTTTATGTCGAAAATCCATTTGAAGGTTAAATAAGTAAAAAGCAGATATCCTGCCTGGGTATGCAAAACCCCTTTTGGCTTTCCTGTAGTGCCGCTTGTATAAAGAATAAATAATGATTCTTCTGAATGCATGCTTTCAGCTTCGCAAAAATCACTTATGCATTTTTCATTTATTAATTCATGCCACCAATAATCCCTGCCATTTTGCATTGTAATATTATTATCTGCCCTTTTAACAACAATAACATGCTTGATTATGGGGCATTCTTTCAAAGCAGAATCCGCATTATCTTTCAGAGTAAAAATTTTGCCGTTTCTAAAGCTCCCGTCTGCTGTTATCAATAATTCTGCTTTTGAACCCTGTATCCTGTCTCTTAAGGCATCAGAGCTAAAGCCTGCAAAAACAACAGAATGTATTGCGCCTATTCGAGCGCATGCCAGCATAGCGATTGGCAGTTCAGGAATCATCGGCAGGTATATCTCAACAACATGTCCTCTTTTAACACCTTTTTCCTTCAAAACATTTGCGAACCTGCATACCTCTTTTAATAGCTGCCAGTAAGTATAGGATTTGCTTTCTCCTGATTCAGGCTCCCATATCAGAGCAATCTTGTCTTTTTTGACTTTTATGTTTCTGTCCAAGCAATTGTGGCACACATTCAGGTAGCCGCCTTCAAACCATTTGAAAAATCCTAGGTCATTCCTAAGAACAGTGTCCCATTTCTTGAACCAGTCCAATTGCAATGCTTTTTCCGCCCAAAACGCTTCCGGATTTTCAATAGATTTTCTGTAGATTTTAGAATATTCCTGCATATTTTTGATGTAAGCCTTTCTGCTGAACTCATCGTTTGGAAAGAATACCCTGTCCTCTTTTAGAATAGAATCAATATAAGCCATTCTGCACCTCTTTTTTGAATTTTAATTGAATGCAGTTTTTAAATTTTCTCAATATTTTATCTTAAACCTTAAAATAGCAGCTATTCCGCTCAAGCCGTCAAGCTTTTTGCCGCCTTCATGCTCTGAACTTATGATTTCAATTTCGCCTTTCGTTTTGTCAACAGTTTTCATTATGTTTTCAACTTGAGAATAAAAATTCCCACTTCTGGATTTTTGTATGAAAGTGTCAGTAATCAACAATTCCTTTACAGCCCCCATAATTGAAGCATTTTCGGTTTCCTTTAAGCCATAAACTGCAAGGTTGTTTTTTGCAATTTCTGTGAACAATTCTTCAACTTTATTTATTTCCTTTGCAGCCCTTTCCTGCTTCAGGGCTTCTTTAGCTTCAGGCCTTTTTATAACTTCATCAATGCCGTTTTTCGTTGCCGAGGAACATGTAGCAAGTATAATTTTTTGTTTCAGTTCGTTATCTTCCAATTCTTTCATCAAGTCTTCTTTCCAGAATGAGGGGCTTGCTAAAATTATTTGCTTTATGCTATATCTTTCAACATATTCTTTTAATTTATTTATTACATTTGCATAAAAATTTTCTTTCTTAATGCTTTCTTCCCTTTTCTTCTGCACTTCCCCTTTTATGTGTGATAAAATCTCATAGCCATACTTCTTAAACAATGCAAAATAAGCCTCTTCCCTGTCATGCACGCATATCAGCAAAGAGGATTTTTTTTCGGAGCAGGATTCCTTAAGCTTGTCAAGCTGGTACTTGAGCCAGTTCTCCTTTATTATCGTGATTGTTGTGTTGTCGTCAATGTTGAACGTGTGATGCTCTCCTAAAGGCACATCTTCAGGCGCTTCTTTGATAACGCCGGAAACCCTCAATATATTTGAGTACTTGCTAAATTCAACCTTTTCCACCCCAATCTTGATAAAAATCGGCTTTTTAACCGCTTCCTTTGATTTTTCCTCCCTTGAAGCAACTTTAAGCTTTCTCAAAGTCTTGCCTTTAACAATATCTTTTGGCTCTATGATTGCGCTTAAATACCACAAGTCATCAAGACTTTGGGTCAATACTCTTACCTCGCCTTTTTTCAGGTTGGAATACAGCAGTTTCATGGTAGCACTAAAATAAAAACCAAGAAAATTATAAAAACAATTTTCGGGTTTTCGGAAAACAATTGTTTTCCGCAACATTTAAATATGTTTATGTTAATTTCTTTAGAGTAGTTATTTAATCCGCGCAAAAAAGGTGTTATAATGCTAAAAAAAGCCCAAGGAGGTATGAATGCAGCTATTTTAGTTGCCATCATCGCTGGCCTTATCATTCTTTACATCGTATTCTTGCCAACAGCCGAGAGGGAAAAGCTTTTAGAAGAGAAGAAAGATGCAGCTGTGGAAGAACAATCCAATGTTCTGCTAAAGGCGTCTCCGGGAGTATTAAGCACGTCAAGCGGATTGGAAAGCGAAAAAAGCATTCCGAACATATTCCTGGTTGAAACAACTAATGCAAAGGAATTGGAAAGTATAAATCCATTTATAGTCAGAAACGGCTGGTTTGATAAAAGAGCCAAAAAAATTGATTTTGAGATTGCCGAGCCTGAAAACACAGACAATGTTGCTGTTTCGTTCACAGCAAAAAAGAGAAGCGGTATTCTTACAATAAAGCTGAACAATGCAGTAATTTTTGAGAATGAACTGGCTAGCGAAGTGACAGCGCCTGTAAGGCTGAGCAAAAACCTGCTTGGAAAGGCAAATTCTCTTGAATTTAGCGTTTCCTCTGTTGGCATCAAGTTCTGGACCACAAACGAGTACGGCTTTGAGAATGCCAAAATAATAGGCGACATAACAGATACGAGCAAGCAGGAAAGCACGAATCTTTTTGCATTAAGCGATTCGGAATACGCAAGCATGGACAAGGCAACGCTTAAATTCATACCATACTGCGGCAATGTAAACGAGTTAGGTACTTTGGACATATTCATCAACAACAAAAAGCTGTTTTCTTCAGTTCCAGTCTGCGATAACGCATACAAGCAGAGCGTACCGAAAAGCGCCTTGAATGAAGGCGAGAACAATATCGTGTTTAAAACAAACAAAGGAAGCTATAGCGTGGAGCAAATCAAAATATCGCTGGAGTTTAAAGAGCCTCAAGTCAAGACATATTTCTTTGAGATAGACTCAAACACTTTTAGGAAAATAAGAGACGGGGATGAAGATGCAGTGCTGACAATAAAGTTCGTCGATGACAAAAATCAAAAAAGGGCAAAGCTTAATGTAAATGGGCATATTGAGAATGTAGAAACAGACAAAGCAATATTTTCAAAAAATATCAACAGTAAATTATCTGAAGGAAATAATTTTGTAAGGCTGGAGCCTCTGGAAGACATGGAAGTTGCTGAGTTAAAAATTGAGTTGGTTTAAAATTATTATAATCAAACACCAAATGACTCAATTAAAATATTTCAATAAAAAATAACCCAAAAATAAAACAATCAAAAATACATTAATAAAAATCTCAAAATTATAATGCTTATTTTATTATTTCAAAATTACTTAAAAAGAAGAGGTGGCTTGAGAAGAATTCTTTAGATATTATTATTTAGAGGAAAAAAGATGGCTGATACTCAAGGGCAACAAACAGGAACTCAACCAAGTTCTACAGGCGCGAGCGCAAATCAAAGCAGATTCAATATTGATATAGTGGCTACTTTAGTACCCAAAAGCCGAGGAGGAAAAATAGTTGCCTTTTTCTTGTTTGTAGTTCTGTTTGCATCATATTTCTATAACTTTTTTCATTTTCGTGATTTAATGCGCACTTTTGGCTTTACATTAATTGGCGTAATAACCGTCATAGTTATGATTTTCTTCATAATCTATGGATGGGTCAGTTTTTTTAAATCCGGGGGAGAAAATATTGCAAGTTTTTACGTCGCAACAGCGCTTTTCATTTGGATGCTCGACTTAGTTCCAGAAGATACCTGGCTTATCGGACAATTTTTAGGCCCTGAATGGGCAGGATTTGAATGGAAGCTTTTGATTGATAATTGGACAATTCCATTTGTATCTGTATTCTTTTCTGCCATATTTTTTGCATTTATGTATATCAGCTTGGTTCTTAATATCATAGAAAAGGAGGGCAGGCAGGTATCTTTTGGATTGATATTCATATTCGTATCCAACTACATTGTCACAAAATTCTTTCCAAATTCCGTAATACTAAGTTTTAGCGTTCCTTACCCAAAAATCACTTTTGCCCTAGTGCTTCTGGGTATTGGGTTTTTTGGATGGTGGGCTTATAAGTCAGATATAAAACGAACAAAACGAACAGGAAGCGCTTTTCCTGAATTTGCCTCCTCAGTTTTTATGTATTTTGTAATTTCGTTCTTTTTGGTAAATAATGGCTGGCAGGGCAATATAAGGGCATGGTTTCATGCAATCTTCATACTTGCTTTTGGTTTTGGATATATCAAAAGAATGGAGGGGGGCAATCCAATAATCCATAGAATTTTCATACCTGCTTTTTTGCTAATTGAGTTTTTCGGTTACGGCATAATGTGGAGTTCAGATTTACTAGCTCTGCGATTTATACCGCCATTTGTAATTATCACAATATTCTATTGTTATGTAAAAGAGTCAAACGAAATTGAAGGGAAAAGAAGAGCTACTTATCCAGTGCTTGCTTTCATACTGTTAGTTACATTTATTTTGGTTATGTCTTTGAATGTTGCAGGGCTTGAATCGGGTGGCAATTTGCCGTTTGTAGAAAAGAAAGGCACAAATTTCAAAGAACTTTCAAGCCAATTTACAAGCAAGTTAAGAGAATTAATAGAAGGCAGGCTTGACATTGCAACAGCAGGGCTTTACACAGGCAACGTCGAAAAAAACCGCTATGAAAGCTTGGGAGTTTATTTTGCCAACGTCAGGGCAGCAGACCCCCAATTTTATACAGACGAGCCTATTACAGTCTGGGGCTCTATAAGGAGCAAAACATACAAGGATGCTGTCATAATAAATTTCAGCTGCTACAGGCTTAAAGACAGCAAAAGAATAAGGGCTGACAGAATTGTGCCTAACCTAAAGTTCCCGATTTTTACATTGGAAGAGGTTGATACTGAATGCACCTTTTTGCCAAAACCAAAAGGAGATCCATTGGCAATCCCAGCAGGCGCTAACACAATAATCTTTTCAGCAGATTACAACTTCGGCACAGACGCCTATCTCAAGGCATACTTCATAGACAGGGACAGGTACAGGGCATATGCAAGGGAAAATATTGATCCATTCAAGGAATTTGGAATAAAAGACACAACTCCTAAATCTGTTTTTACAAACGGGCCTGTGGAAATAGGGATGAGCACAGGGCAATCCCTGATTACAGTAAGCCAGGGCTATGCTGTCAAGCCTTTCATTGGAGTAACATTAACAAACAGAAAAGAAATACAAGACAAAGATAAAAGGGTAATAACAAGATGGGAGGGCAAGATAAAAAACATAACAGAGCTTGTGATTTTGGTTCCGCCAGGAGTCAAACTGGAAAATGACGATGGAGCAGACAGCCTGCAAAAATATTGCAAATCAAGAACTGCAGAAGAATATCTCAAATGCCCCTGCAATATGCCTTTTTATGAATACAAAATTGAAAATTGCAGGAGTTCTTGCTCTAGTAATGTTCAAGACCCCTGTGTTGAAGCCTGTAAAGAAAGCATCAAAGAACAAGTAGAAATACAAAAGTGTGCAGATGAGTGCTTAAGTGCAAAAGAAAGATGTGTAGATGAATGTGATAGGTTATTTCAATCGGAAGATGGTTCTAATACAAAATATAAAGGATATGCTTTGGATGTTGGCAGCCTGCAGTTCAAGGATTTGAATAAGGATATTGACAAGTACAGGAGCTTCCAATGCAGATTTAATCCAAGCCCAGATGTTCTTGACAAAACACCGATAACAACAAGATACTTCAGGGCAAGGGCAAGGTATAATTATTTGCTGGAGAATTCTGTAACGGTTACTATTAATCAAGCGCCCGTAATTGTAAATGAATCACTCATCCAACCAGGATTTAACACCCAGATTAGCGAAGAAAAATATAAAGAAGTATACGTCAACAGATTGAACACAAATGAAGTTCAATTTAGCCACATTGTACTTGAAGCTGCAAAAAAATATAATGTTGATTATTTATTTGTAAAAGCTATAATACAAACAGAAAGTAATTGGAATCCTACTGATGTTGGTGATGGTGGCGACTCTTCTGGACTGATGCAACTTTCCGCTTCCGCAGCCAGTGGCTGCAATACAGATTATCGCACTAATCCAAACTCTAACATTGATTGTGGTGTGAGGTATATAAGAAGCCTTATTGATATCGAAAAAAACAAAAACATAGCATCAGATATAAGAAATATCGCAGCTGCCTATAATTGTGGGCCTAAAGCACTGAACCCTGACACTAATTATGAACTATTTTGGAAAAATCCTGACAACTGCTGGACGAAGGACAGAAAAACAAATAGCAGAGAATATGTTAATAAAGTTATGTCTTTCTACAATAATTTAAAAAATCAACTGAAAATAGATTATATTTCAAGTGAGCAGGCGCAAACTACTACATTGGCTAATGCAGAAGCAACATATGATAATTCAAGAAAAATAGTAATAATCAGATGGGGCAAATCAGAAGATCCAAAAACAACTAAATATCTTGTAACAAGGTATAATCAAGGCAATAGCGAAGACTCTTTTGAAAACACTCAAAATTTCTATCACGATTCAAACATAAAAGCAGGTTTAGAGTACTCATACCTCATCTATGCTATTGATAACGATTATAACATCTATGGTTCAGCCGAAACTAATAAAGTAACCATCCCAATAACCCATCAACAAATTACAGCTTAAAAATGAAAGAATCTATATTAATAATTTCTTTAATTTTAACAGTAATAGTATTTGGATGTACAAACCTACAATCAAATTCCAAATCCAAAGAGGTAGATCTGCGCGTAGGCTTTAACGGCTTGGCTCTAGAATTCCTGAAAAACACGCCGCCACCAAAAATATTTGAGGAAAGCGTATTCCCTGTCATAGTAAAAGTAAGAAACAACGGCGCTTACAGCATCAAAGACAATGAAGCAGCAGTATTTTCCTTAGGTGTGGAGAAGGACTACACAAAAAAAGTCAGCCTGCTTGCTGCCGGAAGAGTGCAATCTTTAGGCATAGGCAATGCAGCATTATTTAAGCTGGAAGGCAAAACAAAAATAAATCCAAAAGGAGAGGAGCAGGTAATCAGCTACAACGTGCAAGCAGGCAGAGTCGACCCGCAAAGCGAAGCTCACCAATCAAATATAATTGCAACAGTATGCTATCCTTATGAAAGTGTATTGGAAAGTTCTGTTTGCATTGACACTGATGTAAGCAATCTGCGTCCAAGCAAGAAGGTATGCCAAACGCAAGACCTTGTTTTCAGCAACGGCCAAGGAGCACCAGTTGCAGTTACTAAAATAGAAATAAATATGCTGCCAACTTTAGCTGAGGGGCAGAACGAACTGTCAGGAAAAATAAGGCCGCAATTCCTGATATTTGTAGAGAACAAAGGGCGAGGCACAGTCATTAAAAAAGAATCTGTCATAGATTTCTGCACGAAAAGCGAAACAAGCCACAGCAATCTCAATATTGTTTATGTTGATGTTTACTTGGCGGGACAAAAACTCGAATGCCAGCCTGAAAAGAAAGTAGGAAGCGATGAGCTTGGGCACATAAAGCTTCTTGACAAAAAAGATATAATAAGGTGTGTTTTTAAGGATGGCATTGAGGCTTCAAGAGACACTTATTCATCGCCTCTGAAAATTGTTTTGAAATATGGCTACACGCAGTCAATATCTACAAATTATTTCATACAGAAAACAGCAAGATAACAAACTTTATATACAAAAAGCCAAAAGGTGAAATGCTGAAATGAAAAATATATTTTTTTTTGTATTGTCAATATTGTTGCTTCTTTCTATTTCAGCGTGCAGCGGCAAAAAAGGTGCAACGAAAGCATTGGAGGAGATAAGGACAGGAACCGAAGGATTATCTGTGAGCTTTCTGCCGAATAATCCGCCAGCAAAAGTCATTGTTGAAGAGGGCATAGGCTCTGATAAAAATAATTTTGATGTGGTTTTAGACCTAAGAAACAAGGGAGCACATCCAGAGCTTGGCGGAGCTGAATCAGGTCTGAATGGAAGAGCATACTTAAGCGGCTTTGATCCTGATATAGTGGTTTTTGACTCAGAACCTGTTATCAGCCTGCATGACAAGGCATTAGAGGGAAAGAGCACCATAAACCCAAATGGCGGCTCAGACTTAGTTACATTCAAAGCAAAGGTAATAGCCGAAAAGCTGAATGTGGAAAAATACGAGCCAACACTATTGGCAACAGCCTGTTATACTTACCAAACAGTAGCAGGCCCTTCTGTCTGCATTGACCCAAACCCTTATTCTACAGTAAAAGAGAAGAAGGTTTGCGAAGTCCAAGACATTACTTTGTCAAGCCAAGGCGCTCCAATAGCTATAGTAAAGATTAGCGAAGAGGCATTTGCGGCGAGAACTCAGTTTAGAATAACCGTAAAGAATGTTGGCAATGGCGATGTTATGGTTCCAGAAGTTGTGGGGCTCGATAAATGCAATCCATTAGGGAGTGCAAAGGTTTCAAGGGAGGATATTGACAAAGTACACCTGTCAGAGGCAAGGATTGGCAATAAAAGGCTGAAATGCGGGCCATTTGCAGAGCCAACCGGAGATACAGGCTTTATAAGGATTATAAATGGCGAAGGTGCTGTAATCTGTGAACTCTCAAGCTCTGACTACGCCAAAACCAACACGCCTTATACAACCCCTTTTGAAATCATTTTGAGATATTCATACAGAACTTTTGCAGAAAGAAAATTACAGATAATAAAAGAAAAGAGCCGTCTTGGGGAAACTGCTGGAATTAGCGATATCAACCAGCCAAGCTCTTCAAGCACACCATCCAGCGGAAGTCAATCTTCACCAAGCACATCATACGAAGGCATACCTACTACAACTGGGGAGACAGACATCTGCTTGTTTATAAAACCGGACGGAACTTGTCAAACTACAGATTAATCCTAATCAAACCAAAAACTTTATATACCAACATAAAAATAAAATAATTAAATTCAATTAAAGAGGTAAAATGAATAAAAAGTATTACATTATTGCATTGCTTGTATGCTTAATTCTTTTAGTTTCTGCCTGCAAAAGAAGCGGAGCAGCAACAGGCGGAGCTCCAAGAACTCCTTTCATAGGAGGAACAGCAGGCATTACAATGAATTTTGAAAAAGATTCACCGCCGCCGGAAGTGACTGATGACGAGTCATTCAGCTTTAACGTCATTGTAAGGCTGAAGAATGATGGCGAGTTTAAAGTTGACAGAAATGACATAAAATTCAATCTAGTGGGTTTTGACCCAAATGATTTCGGCAAGGTTTTTGACGACTTGAAAGATGTTCAGCCAGAGGACACTTTGGAATCACGAAAGAGGGATGCCGAGGGCAATATTGTAGAAGGCACAACAACGTTTGTTACATTTCCCAAAGGCGGAAGTGGAGACAGCTTCAGTCCTAGAAAATTCAGCGGCAACACGGAGTTTACTTTCAGGGCAGATGCATGCTACCACTATAAAACAGAAGCAAATGCAAAACTATGTGTTTTAAAGGACATGATTAATGTAAGAGATGATGCAATTTGCAAGCCTACTGCAAGCAGAACTATCTACAGCTCTTCAGCTCCTGTTCAGGTTACAGATTTCAGGCAAAGCGTCGTCGGAAAAGATAAAATAACCTTCAGCTTTGATGTTGTTTTAAGCGGAAATGCTGATATATTCTGGAGCAAAGACGAGAACAAGCCAACAACATTCGACAATGGATGCCCTCGCGATCCAAGGACAAGAAGAGAGCGCGAAAATAGTGTTGGCATAGAAATAACTGAAATTCCATCTGACCCTGTATTTTCAGACTTAAACTGCGTTGGCTTAGAAAGCCGCAATAAAGGCGTTGTCAAGCTTGTTAACAATCGAAGAACAATAACCTGCACCGTGGGATTGGTACAGGACAGGCTTGATCTGGAAAAGACCATGGGAATAAATGTATTTTATAATGTATTGGATAAAAAAGAAACAAAGATTCTAATCAAGCACTTGGCTGAAGCGCCTTAATGCCTGCTAAAGCAAACTGGCTGAGCAAAGCTTCTAACTGCACAAATTCATCAGATCCTTCTGTCATTCTAAATTCCGTTTCACCGCATTTCTCTATGAGCAGCATTTTTGATTTATTGTCTATGCTTAACTCTAAAATCTCTTTTTGTATCTGTTTTATCACGTCTATGCCGGCTAACCCGTAGCTCAGCATCAAGTCCAGAAGTTTGTTTCTAGCTTCAATAAATTTATTGCTTAAAGCTAATTCTAAGACTTCCCTTATTTCCTTTGGCTTTGCAACAGACGCCATTGAGTGAACAAAATCCTCTGTGATATGATTTGATATGGCAGCGCAGCTCTGCAAAATATTTTCCAGTCTTCTGCAGTCACCTTCTGAAATTTCTACAAGAGCTTCTTTTGCTTTTTCATCAATTTTTAATTTCTCGTCTTTTGCTATATTTTCAATAATCTCCATAATATCCTTCTTATCCAACTGCTTAAACCTGAAAACAACGCATCTGCTTTGAATCGGCTCGATTATTTTAGAGCTGTAATTGCAGCTTAAAATAAACCTGCACGTTTGTGTGTAGTTCTCCATTGTTCTTCTCAAAGCCTGCTGCGCTTCTCTTGTCAAAGCATCACAATTATGAACTACAATACCATTCGCCACAAATCTGCCATTCTCAGTTGTTAAACAATAAACTCTATCTGGATCTTTTATTTTTTCAATCTTTTGAACATAGAAAAAAGCAGAATCACCTAAATAATGCTTGACCTTCCATTCATTAAAATATATTATTGGTCTATACTTATAATTCCCTTTACCTAAAGTCTCTTTCCAATGCAGATAAGCTAATGCCTCTTTTGCGATTACTTCTTTATATTTGCAATATCTATATCCAACTTTGCCGAGAAAATTAATCAAATTCTTCCTGTTATTTTTAATCCAGATATATCCTTCTCTTGTGCAAGTTCCATCCTTTCTTACACTTTTTATATTAGGCAGTATTTTTTTATTAACATTCAGTTCAAATTCTTCGAGCAGAAACTTCCACTGTTCAAGATACAAATTTAGATTTTGAAGCAAATCTTCTCGCTTGCTTTGTGAAACCAATATCGGCTTAGGGGTTCTTCCTTGAAACATTGGCTTAATAGCCTCTCCACCGAAAAATGCAGCTATAAACTCTTTTTTGATTTCCTTATCAGCACGTAAAAGCCAATCTGGAAGCATGAAATAATTGTCTGTTTTTCTTCCGACAGGGCAACCTAATGAATAAAGCAGGCTTATAAAAGCTATATCAAAGGCATTAAAACTCCAGCACTCTCCATTTTTCCATGTTGTACGTTTTATAGAAGTGCATTTAAAACCTAAGGATACAATTTCCTGCTTTATTATTTGCATATCTTCCAACTGGCCTGAAAAGAATGCAGTCCTATTTTTGAGAACCAAGGAGCCATCACTAAAAAGGTGACCCAATATTCTTGCAAAAATCAATGCCTTTTTCTTTTTAAGAGGATATAAATCTAGAGAACTCAATTTAGCCATCACATAGCTAAGATTTTTCTTATTTTGTCTTCTTTTAGCATCTTTAAATCTCTGTATTGCTATATCTCTATCAACAGACAATGAAAACTCCATCTTTTTCTGATTTCTGTTAACTATGCCTAATGACGGAAGAGATACATACTCTTTGTTGGAGTTTTCACTTAAAATACTTGATAGTTTTGATTTGGATAAGCCTGTTTTTTCTACTATTTGAATATACGACAAGGTGCCATGACTTGCTATTACCTCTATAACTTTTTTCTCGGCAGATTTTTCTATGTAGCGTTCTTTTTTTCTTATTTCTTGAGGTAGCCCAATAAGTTCAAAATCTATAACCATTTCTTGATTAGTCATTAATTGATGGTTTTCTGATGGAAGAGGGCACAAAACCAAATCCTGCTCTTTTAGTTGGTCAACCCTTTTCCATCCTTCTTGGGTAAGCAACAAATGGTTTCCAGTTGCTTTGAGTTTCTTATCATGAATTGTAATTTCATAGAATCCATGGATGGGGTCATGAGACAAGCTTAAAAATCTGCTAACTTTAACAAATTCTTTTCTTCCATTTTCTAAAATGGATGCTACTTCCGCATTTTTGTTATCTTTTCTATCAACTAAATCACCTAATTTCATATGAATTATACTATCATTTATTTTTGCTTCTACAACTGTATCAAAGTCCAAGCATTCGTCAAGGTAAATTATTTTGAATGGAACATTTCCAATAGCTCTTGTCCTTGCAAAATCTTTTACTTTGTTTCTTATTATGTCAATGCCCCTTTCATCTGATGCATTCAACTCAAGAAAATTTTGTCGCCATAAATCTCCAAAAAGCTTTTTCGCAATTACTAATGATAAGCTGGTCTTGCCGACTCCTGCAGGGCCTGCAAACATCAGATGAGGCAAATTTTGCTGCTCGACAAACGCCTTTACTCTTTTGACTATTTCTCTTTGGCCTTTTATCTCGGAGAAATCACTTGGCCTGTACTTCTCAGTCCATAGAGCATTGTTTTGCAATTTAATCCCTCAATAGTTTTATCAGAGAAAACCAAAGATGTTTAAAAACTTAATGCTACCCTTATCATAATGATACACCTAATTTTAATATTACTTTTTAGTAGTTAAAGAAGAAAGATTTATAAAATTCCTGTTAAATACCAATTCTATGGAAGGTTTATTGGTAATTCATACTGAAATTGAATATGTCTCCCAAAAGAAATATGGAAGACGTTGCGCTAACGAAACTAAAACACTATTTGATAAAATTGCTGCTGAAATTGGCAGGTATATTAAGCGAGAAGATAGGGTATATTATTTAGCGGAAGAAAGTGAATCACAAGATTCAAGACTTATATACACCCCAATAAAATCTTATTTTCCAAATATGACATTTATACCTAATGAAGCTTATCGACAACAATGCCTTGTAGCAAAAGAATTGATTCTAAGTGATAAACCCAAAAGAGTTGCACTTGCAGGTGTAGCATATGATGCGTGTGTAATGAATATGTATACTTTGCTTTTAGGCAAAGAAAATCCAGATACTGGGTTTACAAAATTACAATATGGAGAAATAGCAAAGGCAGTTTTAGGTTGGTCTAAAGATGAGTTTGAAAAAATATTTAGTCATAAAGTTAATGCACAAATTCGGGAAGATTTAACTAAATAATATCTTCTTCAGCAACAACCATAAAATCGCCAATTGCAATGACTGCGCTGAATGGTATCAGAATATGCCCTTCCTTATCCTTTTCTAATTCAAGTTTTTCTGTATAAGAAGTCGGGTTATGAAGCACCATGTGGATAAGCTCTCCGCTTCTTGTCTCAAAAATGATATCTCCTACCTCTCCAAACCTTTTGCCTGTTTTGCTCACAACTGTCTTTCCAATCAATTGCTTTGAGAATTTTTTATCATCTTCTGGCATGTTTATCCCTCTACAGTTAATACTCAAGGATTATACACCAAGTTATATTTAAATGTTTTTATTTTCGGCTAAGAATTAACCTTAATACCCAGCAAATTATTGACTTCCTCTTCATTATAGCATGTTTGCTTTAAGCCGCATTTCCTGCATTTGTTTTCATTTCCGCAATAGTTTGGCAGTTCTTTATCCTCAAGCAAAGCTATGACGTCATCAACCATTTGAATTACTTCCTCTTTCATGTAGGGATTTATTGCAATGCGCCTTTTCTGCCTTGTGTCAAGGTAAACAACAAAGCCTTCTTTTATTGGCTTTTTGAAGTATTCTTGCAAAAGCAAGGAGTAGGCAGCTATCTGTATCCTATGCGATGGCCATACACCATCGCTTGGAGTTCTGCCTGTCTTAAGCTCAAAAGGCACGTATTCGTCATTATAGACATGAAGCTGGTCAATCACACCTTTAAGCCTTAACTCGTCTGACTCGATGCGAAGCTCTGAGATGATTTTTGGTGTTAGTTTTTCCCATAGCTCTTTGCCAAAGACTTTGTTTGCTTCCATAAAGCTGAAAATATTGCCTGCTCTTGTTGAAGATTCTTCTGCTATGCAAGGGAAGTTCTTTTTGTAAGCGTCAAGCATGCCTACATTCACTTCATCAAGCCTTTTTTTGTTGTCAGCTATTGTTTTCCTTAATATCTGCAGGTATTTCTGCCTGTACATTGCTTCAATACTCTCCAAAGGCATTATTTTTGCTATTGAAGTGACTATTTCCTCTTCTGTCTTGTTTATCTTGTCGTATGTGTTGTGCCTTATAGAGCCAAGCACTAGGCTTTCCTTAGGAGGCTCTTCAAGAAGAAGCACTTTCTCAAGAAACAGCTTTCTGGAGCAGTACAAATAGGAAGAAAGCATGGTAACAGAGATTTTCATAATCTAATCGCTTAAGAATTGGTTTAAATAGTTTGTGTGAGGATGTCCAGTGGTTGGATTATAGTGAATTAAAATAAACTAGCAGAATCAAGCAGCTTCCCTTACAGAATAAGACGGATCAACTACAATTTTGTAGGAATCCCCTCTATTTCTTTGAACAGTCCAAGCGACATCAAACTCTGCAATGACTATGCTCCCTACTTGTAATTTAACACCATCTCCCCTCTTTAATATAATCTGATAAGTTAATTCATCAACATCCTTAATGGAAGCATATGAATAATCAGAATTTGGTGGGTGTCTTATACCTAATAACTTTCCTTTAACTTCACTTATCCGATGAAGTCCTTCGGAATCTGTTATACCCCAAATAATATTATCTAGGAACATATTCCTAGTATAATGAATAAGTATTTAAATTTAATTCCCCCATTTCATCAAACCGCAACCTTTATATTCTAAATATCAAATAAATAAAACTATGAAAGAAGGCGCTTATATTGGAGCTTTGATTGCTTTGCTTGTTTACTTCATGCTTCCTATCTATGGTGAGGATGGCACTCCTGCTAAAATAATACCAACTGGCAATGCGATATCAAGCCCTACAGGATTCAGCGCTTATGTCAGCAATCTGCCGTCAAGCATGGTGGTTTTCTTCTCTTTGGAGATACTTGGCATTTCAGTAGGGGCAGCAAGCCAGATGATTTTGAAAAGAGTAAGGGAAAACCAAACTTAAAAGTTGCTAATTTAATTTTTTATTAATTCAATCCACCTTCGGCATGTCGATAAATTGCTTTGCAATTTTCGATCACATTCGCAAATCGAAGATTTGCGATGAATTCTTGTGCTCGCCCTCGCCTATATATTAAAAATCGAAGATTTTTAAAATCCCGAAAATCTCCGATTTTCGCGACATTCATTAAAGAATATCAAGCGGATTACTTTTATCACTAATACTTTTAAATGTCGGTAAATGCTTCGCATTTCCGATCATGCTCGAAAATCTATGATTTTCGACAAGTCGCTCGTGTTTTGTTGATTTTTATTCTGAAATTGTTTTTATTGAATTTTATTTTTAATGTGTTTATTTTATTGTAAATCAAACCTTTTCTCACAAACTTTAAATATTAACAATAAAACTGATTCTTTCATGGATATAGAAAGCAAGCTTGAGATGATAAAACAAGTTGGAGAGGAAATAATCACAGAGGAAGAGCTAAAGCATTTGCTGCAGACTAAAGAGCATCCGATTGCTTATGATGGATTTGAGCCATCTGGAATTGACATTCACATTGCGCAGGGAATTCTGAGGGCAATCAACATCAACAAGATGACTAAAGCAGGCTGCAAATTCAAAATGTGGGTAGCAGACTGGCACGCATGGGCAAACAACAAAATTGGCGGCGACTTGGAAAGAATTCAGCAAGTAGGCCATTATATGATTGAAGTTTGGAAACATTGCGGAATGGACTTGAAAAATGTTGAGTTTTTATGGGCAAATGATGTTGTTAAAGAGCCAGAGTACTGGAAAAAGGTAATGCAAGTTGCAAGAAACTCAACAATTAAAAGAATAATAAGGACAGGGCAGATAATGGGCAGAAAAGAAGCTGATGTCCAGCAAGCTTCCCAAATATTATATCCCTGCATGCAGGCAGCTGACATATTTCATCTGAAGGCGGACATCTGCCAATTGGGAATGGACCAGAGAAAAGTCAATGTGCTTGCAAGGGAAATGGCTCCATCATTGGGATTTGCAAAGCCGGTTGTTGTCAGCCACCGCATGCTTATGGGATTAGGGGAGCCTCCAAAGGAGCAGGATGAAGACAGAATTTTGAAGCTGAAGATGTCCAAGACAAACCCAGACAAGGCAATTTTCATGAATGACTCAGAAGAGGATATAAAAAGAAAAATAGCAAAGGCATACTGCCCTGCAAAAATTGTTGAGGAAAATCCAATGCTTGAATATTCTAAACACTTGATTTTTGAGAAGTTTAAAGTTTTAGAAATAAAGAGAGATGAAAAATTTGGAGGAGACTTGGTTATTGAAAATTATGCAGAGTTAGAGAAATTGTATAGAGAAGGCAAAATACATCCTGCTGACTTGAAAAATGCTGTTGCTTATTACATCAATGAAATGATAAATCCAGTAAGGGAAAAGTTTGAGAAAGACTCAAGATTAAGGGAATTAGTTGAAACGATAAGAGAGTTTGAGGTGACGAGATAATTATTTTCCAAATACGTATGCAATTCGTGCCAGAAACTCTTTCTGATTATTGCTTAATCTGCCAGCATTTTTTTTTGCAATTTTTTTTATCCTGCTAATAATAAAATCATGTTTAACATTTTTATTGATTTTTTTAAGTCCACCTTGTATATAAGCAAAATTATCAACCATGCTTAGTCTAGGGCTATGCTTGTCACAATAATCCCTAAAAATAGAAGATGTTACGCCATGGTCAATTAACGCAAGAACTAAACCTAATAGATTACCCATCTGTTCTGCATCTTCTTGCGGACTTATTCCTTTTTCTCGTAACTCAAAATAGAGCACAGCAAGGTCTAAATATTTTTTGTATTTATCATAAAACAGCTGCTGGAGAATAGTTTTTTTATAATCATCATTCTCATTTTCATATTTTTCCTTAGTTCTTGCTAAATCCGCTTCAATTTCTTTATATCTTTTCTTATAAGCTGCATTAAAGATATAAATCAATTTCTTGTCAGCATCTTTAAATATCTGCATATACTCTTCTAGACCTGCCTTTTCGTCCTTTGAGTCAGAAAACCATTCGCCACTCATAAATCAATAATTCCTAATAGCTTATATATATATATTTTGATTTATATAATTACAATTGTTATTTCTGCTCAATCACCACCAAAGTATACTTATCATTCAAATATTTCTTAGCAACCCTTTTCACATCCTCAATAGCTACTTTTCTTACGTTTTTTATGTAAGAATCAGCCAATTTCGCATCTTTTATAGTTTCCCAAAATGCAAGAGTGTCTGCATGATGGAAATTGTCCTCCATCTGAAGGGCGTTGCTGCCTTCAATGTATGTCTTGGCTTCAGTCAAATCATTTTTATTTAATTTTTCCAGCCTTCTAAACTGCTCCAAAATAATATTTTTCGCAGTTTTAATATTCTTTTTGTCCAATCCGGTGTAAACAGCAAACATTCCATAATCAGATTCCATTTCATTATTAACTCCAACCTGATATGCCAACCCTCTTTTGTTTCTTATCTCGTCAAAAATCCATCCGGATTGCCCTCTGCCGAGAATTGCGGTTATCACGTCAAAAATATAGCTGTCTTTGTGCAGTCTGGAAACAGTCTTGTAACCTAATGCCATGTAGGAATTATTAATTTTTCTTTTCTCAACAAACTTTTTGATTTTCTTTTGTAAAGGCTCCTTTACCGTTGCCCTTTTGATCAATTCTCTTGGCTTTAAACTGCCGAAATATTTTTCAATTTTTTCTTTTATTTTACCAGCATTGCCGACAACAGAAATTATCATGTTGTTTGGGATGTAATGGGAGTAATAGTAATCAGCAATATGCTTCCTGTCAAAGCTTTTCACTGTTTCAATTGCGCCATAAGTTGGATTTTTTGCAGGATGCTTCTCAAACAAATTTTTCTGAAATAAAATCCACTGGTGTAATCTGGGATCATCTGTAACCATGTTTATCTCCTTCAATATGACTTGCTTTTCCTTTTCAATTATTTTCTTCTCAAAAACAGGATTAATAACCATATCAGAAAGAATATCCAAAGCTATATCGAATCTCTTGTTTATTATCTTGATGAAGAAAGCAGTCCTGTCGCCTGTTGTATAGGCATTAAATTCCCCTCCATATTTCTCAATTTCATTTGCAATCTCCCTGCTGCTTTTCCTGTTTTTCGTGCCCTCAAACAGCATGTGCTCGAGAAAATGCGCCAATCCGAGAGTTTTCTTGCTCTCAAAATTAGAGCCAAACTTGAACATGACTTCAACAGCAACTGATTTAGAAGAGTTTTTTTCGAAAATTACAGTAATACCATTTTTTAACTTGTATTTTTTCATTAGCAAAAGGAAACATTTAAATCATTTATAATGTTTTTGAATTTTTGTTTATTTTTTGAAAATTTAGATATGTAATGCGTTAGGAAAGAGACTAAAACATAAAAAATAACAATAAGCTCGGCATTAATATGTCGAAAATATACCATCATGTCTGTGACTGATGGACGTAATTCCAATATGCTTGTAAAGTATGGTATATTTTCGAGCATGCTCAAAAACCACGAATCACATTTGCGGAAGCAGCATGCCACCATGTCTATGACTGGTGGTTTTTGACAAAACATAAATAAAACCAATATTAGAAACACAAAATGAAAATCAATGAATTTAAATCGATTTTGGAAAAAAATAATGCAGATTTTGCTATATTCTATAACTCAGATTCAACAAGGCTTAATGCAAATATGCTGTATTTTACTGGATATGCCGGGCTAGGGGCATTGATTGTGCCAAGAAAACAAGCTCCATTTCTAATTGTTCCTGAAATGGAAGTTGAAAGAGCAAAAAAATCAATGATAAAAAGAGTTTATTCAATGAAGAAAAAAAGGTTTTTTGAATCTATTTACAAGATTGTCAAGAAAAATAGATTAAAAACAAAAAGTATTGCTATAGATAAAAATAATTTTACATTAAACTCATTCAAATACTTCAAAAAACAATTTAAAAATATAAAAGCAAAGGATATTTCTCTTGATTGTCTTGAATTAAGAACAATAAAGACTGATAAAGAAGCAGGATTCTTAAAAAATTCATGCAACTATGCAGATGAAATACTCCAGAAAGCTATAAAAAATTTTAAAGATTTCAAGACAGAATCAGAGGCAGCTGCTTTTCTTATCCATGAAACTATAAAAAATGGATTGGAGCTTTCCTTTAATCCCATTGTAGCATCAGGAAGCAATGGCAGCATGCCGCATCACGTGCCATCAAATATTAGAATAAAAAAAGGATTTTGCGTTTTGGATTTTGGAGTTAAGTACAAAGGATATTGCTCTGATATGACAAGAACAATATATATCGGTAATCCAAGCAGAAAAGAAAAAGAAATTTACAATATGCTCCTTTCAATACAAAAAAATACAATAAACCAAATCAAGCAAAATAAAAAATGCTCTCAATTGTACGATTTTGTGATTAAAAGCCTTGGCAAATATCAAAAATATTTCACGCATGGTCTCGGGCATGGAGTTGGAGTTGAAATACACGAACTGCCAAATCTGACATTAAATTCAAAAGATAGAATAAAAAACAACATGGTTTTCACAATTGAGCCGGGAATTTATATTCCAAAGAAGTTTGGAATAAGAATAGAAGATACGATACTGTTCAAGAACAAGCCCATCATATTAACAAATACGTCAAAGGAGTTAATGATTTTATGATAATACAAAATCTGAAATGGGAAAATTTTTATATTAATGAAGTTATATTCAATTCCTCATGGATGTAGAAGCAATAATAAATAAAATTGCGCATGATGCTCGTAGGCAGAAATCTCAAATAAAATCTGGAACTGTAGATAAGATTATGGAATCTTTTCCAGGTAATGGTGATAATGTCAACAAGTTACTTGGCTATGTTGAGCCTGAGTTGGCTGCTGGATATTCCTTTGGGTATCAATTGGCAGAGCACGACAGGCATCAGGAAATTTTTCTTGTAAAAACCTTATTGCGTCATGTTACGCAAGATTTGCGAGTGACTGATGAGAGATCGTTTTCAGTTTCTATAGTTAAAGGTTCAGGAAAATGTGGGGTTCCAATTTTAGACTTCCTAACTAAGATAAAACTTGCATACGATACCATTGAAGCTTATCATAAAAAAGATGTTGGGGTTTCTTAAATACTAACTTCTGATATTTTGTTTTCTATAATTTCAAAAGATTTATTAATTGTCTGAGTTTTGCTTTTTCCATGAAATACAACGAAAAAGCATTTGATTCTGCTGTTGAAGATTATAAAAAGCTAGTAAAAAATGCAAAAGGCAAGAATTTCTTTATAATTTTTGACATAAGCGATAAGGATGCTTTCTATTCAATAGCTCCCTTGTCAAGGGCTTTGCATGAGCTTCAGGCAGATGTAAACTGCACTGGAATAAACAAAAAATCAGAAGGATTAGGAGCTTTAACAGATGTTTGGAAAACCTTTGAAAAACTTGAAAATGAAATCAAGAATGAAGAAACAAATGCTTTAATTGAGTTTATCGAAGAAGTTGACAAGAAAGCAAATGGAAAATTCAAGCAATTGTTTAGAACACCAGATTTTATTCTTGAAGCGAAAAATGGCAAATTTATTGGCAATATAGAGCTTCCTTTTCATGCAGAATGGTTTAAAGAATACAGAATGCAAGAATTGATGCAGACTGCTGAAATTCTTTGGAGAGATGTTTATGCTTTAAAAAAAGGCGAGAGAGTAGGTGTTGGCTTTACGCTTATACCTGCTAAAGATTTAATCGGGCATCCTTTAGAGGATTACCTCGATTCTTACTCAATAATATGGACTATGACCCAAACTGCAAAGAAGACATCAGAGCCAATTATGAATGCCTACACTTTTAGAAGCTCAATGCTTGAGCAAAGCGAAAGAGTTTCTGATTTAAGGGCTACATTGCTTGGGTGTGAGCTAGACAAAGAGATTGACGAAGAGCCCTTTAAAGAATATAAAAAATTATCACAATTGTTAAAGCTTGATAGAATAAAGCCAATAGACTTGTCATTTTCAATAAGCGCAAAGGGTTATCCCGGCAAGCATCTGTTTGGAGAAATAATTGGCTATCCTTCTCCTAACAAAAAAACAAGATGGCTTACTCCAGGGCAGATGATCTACAAGCTTGACTTTTATCCGCAGACAAAGCATGACGACAGAGAGCCGATTGCAAGAGTTGCCTTTACAGAGACAATCCCAATTGACATTTTTATTGAAACAAACCTAATAGACTGGGCTGATATAAGGGCAAGAAATCAAAAAATAAAAGATATTATGGATAAATGTGATGTAATTTATGTTGAAGGCCAGCTCAAAGAAAAATACGTTACAAAGCTTGAGGTTGGATTAGTCAAAAAAGATGGCTCAAGAAGATGGGTTAGGAGAAGTGATACAGATGTAAGGGAAAAAATAAACACGGAGTACTTGAAAATGACAGGCATAAAAGCAGGCTGCATGGGCAATATTCCAGGAGGAGAAGCATTCACAACACCAGAGTACATGAAAGGAATATTTGTTGGCGATGTTGTTGTTCATGTTGACCAAAGCTATCAGCTAAACGAGAAAAATCCATTGATTGTAGAGTGCTATGGAGACAGCTATAAAATAATTGATGGGCAAAAAGAAATTATAGAGAAAATCAATAAAAGAAAGCTAGATGCAATGAAGTTATTGCTTGAAGCTGAAAAAAATAAAAGCTTGCCTCAGGAGATTATTGACTTGAAAAAGAAAAATTTTGAAAGAGTTGGAGAGTTTGCAATAAACACAAACCCGAAGGCAAGGCTTTGCGAGTACTTAATTGTAAATGAGAAAATTGCAAGAATGATGCACATTGCTCTTGGCTCTGGATTTGAGCCCGACAGAAGCACAGAATACCACATGGACATTGTGTTTAATGCTCCTCGGCAGAAGCTTGATGTTTATGGAAAAGACAAGCAAGGCAATGAACATTGGATTTTGAAGGATGGGGAGTTTGTTGGGTGAATTTGTAATAGATTATGTTGTAATCAAATAGCTTTTTTTGAAAATCTTTTAATTGTCATTGCAAAATGAAATAGTACGGCTACTATTACAATAAGAGATAGTAATACCAAAGTTTTCAACCACCAAGTTACTGTAAAAAAGCACGTAATGATACTGTCCCCAAATGGTTTATTTTCTATTACGGTCAGTAATTGACTACACGCTGGTCCAAAAAACCAAGTTAAGAAAATTATGCATGGTATCGACAATAATAATGACTTAGGATAATTAGCCATTATTAATATAATTTAACAAAAATATTTAAACTTTTGCATATTAACTAATAAAATGCTCGATAAACCCTGCAATATGATCCTTAAAGATTGCAGAAGTTTAAGAAGTAATCAAAGCTGTTTAATAATTATAAACAAATATCCATTTACAAAACAAAACATTTAAATACTTGATTATCCAAACGTATTTCATGGGCACAATAACCATTAACATAGCAGATAATGTGGAGAAGTCGTTCAGAAGCAAAGTTTATCAGTTATACGGCAGGAAAAAGGGCACTCTCGGAAAAGCTGTAGCAGAAGCTATCCAGGAATGGAGCAGAAAGCGCGAGTATTTTGACAGGTGCATGGAGCTGTTAGAATCCGGAGTTGATATGGGGAAACTGAAGTATGAAAAGAGGCACGAGCTTCATGGACGCAATTGACACAAACATTTTGGTTTATGCCTTTGACACGGCTTATCCAAAAAAAAGGGAGATGTGCAAAAAGATAATAACCGATATTTTTGCAGGCAAAACGCATGGCGTTGTCACTAACCAAATCCTTGCAGAATTCTCTTTTGCTGTTACAACCAAAATAGAAAAGCCGCTTTCTAAAAAAGATGCTGCATCAATAGTGGGTTCAATACTCTCAAGCGAGAATTGGAAGGTGATAGGCTATACAGGAGAAACTGTTCTGCATGCATTGAATTCCCCACAGCCATTTTGGGATGCCCTTATTGCGCAAACCCTCAAAGCGAATAATGTAAAAAAGATAATAACCGAAAATGTTAAAGACTTCGAGGGATCATTGCAGGTTAACAATCCATTCACGGAAAAATAAAGTGCCTGAAAGAAATATAGACAAATCCTGTAAAACAATTCTCAAGCAATGCATGAACTTAAGAAAAAATGAAAGCTGCTTGATAATAACAGATTCTAGGCTCAAAAAAATTGGATTTGAATTGTTCAAAAATTCCATAAAAATCACAAAAAAATCGAAGTTGATTACAATTCCCATTCCCGAGGCTCATGGAACAGAGCCTCCAAAAAACGTTGCAAAGGAGATGCTGAACTATGATGTTATTTTGATGCCGACGACAAAATCATTGAGCCACACAAGAGCAAGGAAAAATGCCAGTAAGCATGGTGCAAGAATAGCAAGCATGCCTGGAATTAATGTTGATATGATGAATAGGGCATTAAATGTAGATTTCAATAAGATAAAAACATTAAATAATAAACTTATTGGAAAATTAAAGAATAAAAATAAAATAAAGATAACTACAAAAATTGGAACTAATGTTGAATTTTATTTGAAAGGAAGAAAATGGCTTGGAGATGACGGACTTTATACAAAAAAAGGAGTTTTTGGGAATCTTCCGGCAGGAGAATTATTTATTGCGCCTTTGGAAGGCAAAGCAAACGGTACAATCATAGTTGATGCAAGCGTTGGAGGGTTAGGTAAAGTTGATAAAAATATTAAAATTTATGTTAAAAATGGCTTTATTGTGAATGTTGATGGCGGAAAAGTCGCAAATTTATTTAAAAAATCATTAAAAAATAAATTATATAAAAATGTAGCAGAGCTTGGAATTGGGACAAACTACAAAGCAAAGATAACAGGCAATGTTTTAGAGGACGAGAAAGTTACGGGCACTTGCCATATTGCCTTTGGCAACAACAAGCATTTTGGCGGCAAAATTGATGTTCCATTTCATGTTGATGTTGTTGTTAAAAACCCAATTATTTACGCTGACGGGGTTTTGATAATGGAAGAAGGGAAATTTAAATAAACCCAAAACTTTTTATACCTAATATTCCTCCTTAAATTAAAATGCCAGCAAAAGAAGCAAAGCCAAAGAATATAATTGACAGCATAATGTATGGTTACTCTACTTCCTCAAATCCTTACGAGGAAGAAAACAGGATTCTTAAAGAAACAATCAATAGGCTAAGAGAAGAGGTTGAGAGGTTTAAAGCCTCGCCATTAATGGTTTGCGAGATGCACGAAATCTTTGGAAATACTTCAATCATAAGGATTCCAAATGGAAACCAATTTCTAGTTAACATATCAGGCGATTGTGAAAAGCTTAAATCTGGAGACTTAGTCCTGGTAGAGCAGAAAAATCTCACAGTAATAAAAAAAGTGCCCATAACAAGGCGCTTTAATGTTGAGAAATTTGTTATTGTTGAAAAGCCAACTACTTCATGGGAAGACATCGGAGGATTAGAACAACAAACCCAGGAAATAAAAGAAGTTGTGGAGCTGCCATTAAAAAAGCCGGAGTTGTTCAAAAAAATAGGAATTCAGCCTCCAAAGGGAATTCTGCTGTACGGCGAGCCAGGGACAGGCAAAACATTATTGGCAAAAGCTGTTGCAGCATCCACAAATTCCACTTTTATAGAAGTTGTAGGCTCTGAGCTAGTTCAAAAATTCATTGGAGAAGGAGCAAAGCTTGTAAAGGAAATCTTTGAGCTTGCAAGAAAGAAAGCGCCTGCAATTATTTTTATTGACGAGCTTGATGCTTTGGCGGCAAAAAGGATTGAAGTCGGCACATCAGGAGAAAGAGAAGTCAACAGAACATTTATGCAACTGCTTGCAGAAATAGATGGCTTTAAGCCGCTGGATAATGTCAAAATTATTGGGGCAACTAACAGAAAAGACATTCTTGATCCTGCTGTTATAAGACCTGGAAGACTGGACAGGCTTATTCATATTCCAACTCCAAACCCGGAAGCAAGGCTTGCTATATTGAAGATACACTCAAAAAATATGAGCTTTGACAAGAAAATCAACATGGAATTGTTAACAAGCAGGATGGAAGGATTTAGCGGCGCTGAAATTAAAGCAGTATGCACAGAAGCTGGCTATTTTGCAATAAGAAACAATAGAACATCTGTAACCAAAGAATATTTCTTGAAAGCTATAGATAAGGTCAGGCAGGAAGAAAAGGCTGAAGGAGAAGATTATATGGGCATGTTTGGGTAAAAATATTAATATTATTTTAATAATATAAATTTTCAATCTGTTGCACTAAAAAAATGATTCACATTTTTTGTGTCCCAAAAATTCCTATGGAATTTTTTAGGACTTTGCAACAATAATTTGTGCTCGGCAAAAATTGTCTGCCAGTGGCATGCGAGTGAGCGAATCACTCGCTCACAGGTCACTATTTTGCCTCGACCATACATTCACTAAATTAATCACAAACGGGTCACCTCTTTCTTGCTTTCTTTCAGAGGTCGTTGTTGATTTTGATTAATTTTATTTGAGTTAATGAATTAAATAGGCACACGCTCAGCAGTTACTTCCGCATTTCATTGCTTGCGCTCAAAGGGTGTTCATGCAATCATTGCGTGCACCAAAGTAAAAAAAGAACAGCGATTTTTAAGGGTTTCTGTCAATCAAGGCTTGGCTGCCTTCCACATAACCTCAAAATACTTCCTGTAGCCATCTGCAATTGCCTTGTTTTTTATTACTATTGCCAGAGGCTCTTCCTCGGAAAGAAGCAGCAAAGCTACTTTATCGCCGTAAATACGCAAAGCGGCTCTCGAGCTGTACTGGTCCGGCATATACCTCAAATCGCTGAGGGGGTTTTTCTTTAAGGTTTTTCTTGAAGCCTCATTATAAATCAGCCTCAGGCTTATTTTTGATTTTACCCTTTTATCGGCAAAATGCTTGAAATAATGCTTGAGTATCTTTTCAAGCTGTTGTCCAGGACCATAACCAATGTAATTTCTGCCAGTCCTTATTATGTCCTCAAATACTGTTTTTAATCCTTCAACTCCTTTGAAAAATCTTACATCATGGCGCTCTTTCAAAGTTGTTCTTAATTCAAGCTCAGGCAGTATTTTTTGAAAATCGCTTTTTAAACTATCAAGCTCAAATTTTTTCTCATCAATAAGTTCAAGAAACCTTTTTGGATTAACAGGACTGAACAATTTTTTATTGTTTACTATAACAAAACTTATCAAGCCCTTTTCCATAAGCCTGTCTATTGAATCGTATACATTTCTTCTATGCACGCCTGATTTTTCTGTTATTTGCCCGGCTTGGGCGGTTCCCAGGTTAAGAAGAGCCATGTACACCTTTGCTTCATTCCTTGTCAGCCCGATTTTATACAAAACATCTTCCATATGGATAATATAACTTATATAGCTATTTAAATTTTATGGTGATTATATATCACCACATTTCTTTATATACCCGTTCAACTATGCATTTTGCTATGAAAAAAGACAAGGAATTTGTGATAAGCGTTTTGGACTCAAACACTATGGAGGATTTCAATGACAAATAATCCGGAGGTGAAAAACTTAAACTCATTAGGCTAATAAACCCCAGGAAAAGGATTAATGACAAAACCAACAAGTCTTGAAATCCAAGACATAGGTTAAAAGAGCTGCAAAAAATAGCTTAAAAACATTAGTCCACAAAAAAATCGGCGCAAACCCGATAAAATCCTGGGGAATATTGGCCACATTTTACAATGTTCAAGATCCTGCATTGTTTTTTTGATTTAGCGCAGGCTTTTTTTATTTTCTCTTCTGCTTTGTAGAATTCATCTTCATGCAGGAAATCGTAAAAATGAACAACGCCTTTATTTTTTATATATTTTAATGCTAGATACAGAAAATTTTCTCCTCCTTTTGGCAAAGGCATCAAAATTCTGTCAAATTTTTTATTTATTTTTGGCATCACTTTTCTAACATCCCCAAAAAATAATTTAATTTTGCTATCTAATTTATTTTTCTTGACATTTCCCAATGCGTACTTGTGCGCAATCGGATTTATTTCAATGCCATAAACTTCCTTGCATTTTGAGTTTTTAGCAATAACTAACGGGTATATAGCGCTTCCAGAAAACATTACTAAAACAGATTCATTTGGTTTTATCAAATCGGCTATTCTTTTTCTTTCGCTTGACATTCTTGGCGAGAAATAAACCTTTTCAACATTTAATTTAACAAAAATGTTATTTTCTTTATGCGTTGTCTCTTTTCTTTTTTCTCCTGCAGCAACTTTTAGTTTTGGAGTTCTGAATCTTCCAGAGTATTTTTTTGTTTTTTTCAGAATTGTTTTAATGTGATGGTAATTTTGCAAAATTGTTTCTCCAATTATCTTTTCTTTTTTTGTTAATTCCTTTGGGAATTCTGAAAAAATTAAAATGTCGCCTACTACATCAAAAGAAGATGGGACTACTCTGAGTTCTTTATTAGTTAATTTATTTTTTAGATAATACTTTAGGTTTTGTTTCATTTCAATTTATTATAATAAAAAAGATATACTAATAATACTATAACTAAACCAATAATTATTTCTATTAATATAATTTTATTGAAAAATCTAAAAATTTTGTTATATTTTTCTTTCGTCTTTAATTCTTTCTTTAATTTTTCTAACCATCTTCACCCAAAAAACTCCCCCAATCCTTTCTGGCTTTTTTTCTTATTTTCTTTAACTAAACCTTCTACCTGATTTTTAACCCTTTCCTCGGAAAAATCATGCTTGTCAACGAGCAGTTTCATTATTTTTTCCTCATCAATTTCTTTCCATTTTAAATGATAATTTTCATTTACTGGTATGTTTTTTATCAAAGCAAACACTTCCTGCCATGAAAAATCAAAGAATTCGTTCCATTTAGCTTCATTAAATAACCTATCAAAATCTGTTTTGTATTCTTTGACCAATTTCAATGCAGTTTTTGGGCCAATGCCTTTAATGCCGCCATTATTATAATCAGTTCCAATGAGCATTGCCAATACTATAAGCTGCTCTTGCTCAATTCCAAGATGCTTTAAATTTTCTTCCAAATTTATCAAATCAGGCTTCACAGTCTCATAACTTAATTTATTTGTTTTTTTCTTTTTGCCAGCCATGTTTAAGTTTCTTATTATTAATGGCGCTTCAAACAATAAAGCATCAGCATCATTTGTTGCTAAAGCATAAGCGTCATTGTTTTTAACAATAAGGGATGCTTGGGCTTCTGCCTCTGAAGGCGCGTCAATAACTGGCAATCCAAATGCTTCTATTAGTTTCTTAGCCTCATCTATCATTTCATCTGTCAGCCTTGAAGTTCTTGAAGCGTACTTCTTCATTAATTCCTCATCAGCCTTCTCTTTTGCCTGTTTAAATTTTTTCTCTGCTTCTAGCTTAATCTCTTTTCTTTTCTCGAGAGTCAAATGCTTCAATTTAGGAGGCTCACCATCAAATACAAAAGCAAGCTTTATGTCTTGCTGAATCAGATTAGATATTCTTGCAGACAACCCAATTAAATGTGATGTGACCTTGCCTTTTGAATCTGTCAATAAAGAACCATCTCTTTGCCTTATAGAGCTTAGAAACTGGTAAAGCCACATAGGAGCGTCAACAACAAGAACTTTATTATACAAAAACTCTAAATCAATTTCCTTGATTAGCAATAATTCGGTTAAGGCGACCCCCATTTTATACCTTCTTAAACGTCAAATTGCTTAATTCCTTGCCTATTGCCTCTTGCGCTTTTGCCGATAAATCTCCTGACGATACAAAAAGAACAGGCAGCCTTTTCAATTGTCCTTTAACATAAGCATTGCTCAAGTCAGAATCGCTAATTCTTTTCTTGTTTTTAGCTTTGCAGTAATATTGCAAATTGCCAACAACGCTGGGAATCTCAACTATAAAATCCATCTCTGAATTTCTTTTTATAGTTTCGCTGCTTATCACGCTTATTTTATTTCTTTCAAAGAACTTAGTTATCTCTTTTAAGAAAGCATCTTCTTTATCCCTCAATCTATATTTTCTCGTTTCTTTTGATTTTTGTTTTATTTCTTTTTTTGATGATTCTATTTGTTGTGGCTCAGCTTTTTCTATTTTTTCTGCTCTTTTTTCCTCTATCCTATTTTCTATTGGTTTTTCAATGATTTCAAGTTTTGATTTTATAAGCTGTTCTGCTTCTTCATTGCTTGTCAAATACCATTTCCAGAATATCTCTTTGCTGTTGTTATAATTGACGTTTAAAGGAATTGCAAAATCCTTTATTTCGCGCAAAGCAACCCTGATTACGGGCTCCTGCTCTGAATCCCTCAGCACCTTGCTGTTGTTAAGCGAGTCGTATGCTTTTTTTTCTTTGTCATTCATATTTTCAGTATATTTTTGCAAAGTTGCTTCCTGCCCGGGCAAATAGTAGAGGGGAGAGCTACCAACCTTGATTGTGGAAATCTTAAGCTTTCTGCTTGCAGTAAGCTCAGCAAGATGCGCGGAAGCCATCAAAATATTGATTCCTATCTCTTTTGCAATCTGGACAGGCAGAACGGGCCCTTTTACTCCTATAATTTCAAGAATTCTGTCGCGGGTTTCCATAGAATAGAATAAGGATGGTTTGTTTTTATATGTTTTGCTGCCAAAAAATGAATTTCATGGCCTTAGCCATTTTATTTCATAGTACGTAACGTCATTTTCCGCATCAACAATGCCGATAAGAAGCCTTTTCTTTGTGGAATGCGCAACACGATTTTTTGCGGCAAACTCGTACCAAGTTAGTGTAGAGCCTTCATGAACTGGAAAAACAACCCATCTTGCGTGGTCTTCGCCAGGTTTAACTCCTCTGTCATAAATCCTGAAGTCAGCGCCAAACTTCAAAGCTGTTTTTATTATATATCCACGATTCCTTATGTCCCTGTAAACGCAGTACCTTATCCAGAAATTAGGCTCAACTTTTTGCGCTTTCTTTAGAAAACTTTGGAAGTCAATAATCTTGTTTCTTGAATCGTAAGCAATAAGCCTTTTCTTCTCAAGAAGGTATAACGCCTCTATTAAAGAAAGCTGAACTCTTCCATCCTCAAGCAATTCCCCATACCTGCTTTGGTTATAGAACTCTCTACCCAAATCCGAGCTTTCTGTAAGCACCCTTTCCTTTGAAAAGTATGCTTTGACAGGCTCTTT
>ORJL010742535.1_pt1 | contig 31847 bp, 18 predicted proteins | sample 1779941 | NCBI WGS metagenome assembly ORJL01 (sample SAMEA104232317, study PRJEB22302) | groundwater metagenome | biome: forest; feature: aquifer; material: groundwater | place: USA | collected 2011-08-07 | depth 5.8 m | reverse complement strand
TGGTGCGGGGACGAGGCTATGTCGAATCCACCCAGGATCTAGAGAAGATCGTTGTCGGCACCGATCAAAAAGGGACGCCCATTCTAATTAATAATGTCGGGTCGGTCGCCTTGGGTCCCGATATTCGACGAGGTTTGGCGGATCTTGACGGACAAGGAGACGTGGTTGGCGGCACCATTATCATGCGAAGCGGTGAGAACGCACTTAACGTTATTAATCGCGTAAAAGCAAAAATAAAGGAAATCGAGCCGTCCCTGCCGCCCGGCGTGAAAATTGAAGTGACGTATGACCGGTCTGAACTCATTGTGGAAGCGATCGACAATCTAAAAGAAAAACTGATCGAGGAAATGATCATTGTGAGCATCGTGATCCTCATTTTCTTGTGGCATTTCCCATCAGCGGTCATTCCTATCGTTACGATCCCGATTTCGGTGATCCTGGCTTTTATCCCGTTTTATGGGCTGGGGTTGACGTCGAATATCATGTCCCTGTCGGGCATCGCCATTTCCATCGGCGTCCTCGTGGATGGCGCGATCGTAGAAGTGGAGAATGCCTATAAACGTCTTGAGGAGTGGATCGAAGGAGGTCGAAAAGGGGATTACCACGCCGTTCGTCTCAATGCCTTGAAGGAAGTCGGCCCTTCCGTATTTTTCTCGCTTCTTGTGATCGCGGTGGCCTTCATGCCGATTTTTACGCTCATCGATCAGGAGGGGAGACTTTTTAAGCCGTTGGCTTGGGCCAAGAACCTTGCGATGGCGATCGCGGCGATTCTCGCTATCACGCTCGATCCGGCGATGCGGATGCTTTTTACCCATATGGAACCTATAAAAGTGCGGTGGCCGTGGAAAAAGAAAATCGCCGCTCAAAGTCATTTAGAAGCCGCAGCGTCGAAAGTGGCTACGACGCTTTTCGTGGGAACCTATTACCGTGAAGAAAAACATCCGGTCAGCAAAGTTCTTTTCCGGATGTATGAGCCTGTGTGCCGGTTTGTCCTAAAGCATCGAAAAGGAACGATACTCGCGGCAGTTTTATTGGTTTTGAGCACGATCCCCGTTTATCTGAATCTTGGCACGGAATTCATGCCTCCGCTGAGAGAAGGGTCGCTTCTTTACATGCCGACAACGCTCCCCGGTATTTCAGTTACGGAGGCGCAGAGCCTTCTTCAAAAACAGGACCAGGTGCTAAAAAGTTTTCCAGAAGTCGAGCGCGTGTTTGGAAAATCAGGACGCATGGAAAGCTCCACCGATCCGGCGCCCTTCTCGATGATGGAGACTGTGATCGTTCTGAAGCCGGAAAACGAATGGCGGAGCGTGAAACGTTGGTATTCGCGGGCGCCTCATTGGATGGGGGCGCCTTTTCGTCCATTTTGGCCAGATCATATTTCGTATGAGCAGCTCATTGATGAAATGGACCAGGCCCTCAAGATCACGGGCACTACGAATGCCTGGACGATGCCGATCAAAGCGCGCATCGACATGCTATCGACGGGTGTGCGCACCCCGATCGGTATCAAAATATTCGGCTCTGACATCAACAAGATCGAAGAGCTCGGGGCACATTTGGAGATGATCTTGAAAGATGTGAAGGGCACCAGAAGCATCTATGCCGAGCGTGTGGCCGGAGGTTATTTTGTTGATTTTAAATTGGACCGCGCCGAGATCGCCCGGTACGGCTTAAGCGTTGCGGATGTCCAGATGGTGATCATGACGGCGATAGGAGGAGAGACCGTCACGACGACTGTCGAGGGCCGCGAACGCTATTCCATTAATGTCCGCTATTCTCGGGAATTTCGTGATGATATCGAAAAGCTGAAGCGCGTGCTTGTGCCCACTGAAAGCGGTCAGCATATTCCGCTTGTTCAGCTTGCGGATATCCGTCTTGCTTCAGGCCCTTCCATGGTTCGGAACGAAAATGGGATGCTCGCAGGCTACGTGTATGTGGACATGGCCGGACGCGATATTGGCGGTTACGTGGAAGAGGCCAAGAAAATAGTCGCTAAAGAGTTAAAGCTGCCGCCCGGTTATTCACTGCTGTGGAGCGGGCAGTACGAGAATATGGTGAGAGTCAAGGAACGCCTTAAAGTCATTTTGCCGCTGACGATCTTTATCATCTGTCTTTTGCTTTATATGAATACGAAATCAATCGTCAAGGCGGGCATTGTGATGCTTGCCGTGCCGTTTTCGCTCATCGGGGCGGTCTGGCTGTTATGGGCGCTGGGCTATAACGTGTCGATCGCCGTGTGGGTAGGGATGATCGCGCTGATGGGGCTCGATGCGGAGACGGGTGTGTTTATGCTCTTATTTTTGGATCTAGCCTACCATGATGCCGTTGACAAAAAGAAAATGAGAAATGAGGAAGACCTTGAAGAGGCTATTATTCACGGAGCGGTCAAGCGCGTGCGTCCCAAGATGATGACCGTCATGGCAGCTTTTATGGGTCTTTTGCCTATCATGTGGTCAACCGGCGCGGGAGCTGACGTGATGAAACGGATCGCAGCCCCCATGGTCGGCGGACTGGTAACTTCATTTCTGCTGGAACTTTTGGTTTATCCGGCTGTCTATGCTATTTGGAAGTGGAAATTTGAGATGAAAGAGGGAAAAGCGGAGTGGGTTTTAAAACAAGGAGACTGAGAATGAAGAACGTGATGGCGTTGGGATTATTTTTAACATTGCTTCTGTCGCCACTGGCGTATGCGGCGGTGGTGGTGGATGCGGGAAACGCGATGTGCCCAGTGGGTGGAGACAAAGTCTCGGGGAAAGACTTTGTCGAGGTGAACGGTAAAAACTACGGCCTGTGTTGTGCAATGTGCGCCAACAAACTCCAAAAGAATCCGGAAAAGTATCTCACGGAAACATCGGAGGAGCCAGGAGCCGACAGCCATGACGGCCATTCCATGTAAAGAAAGACGCAAATAAAAAAAAGGGGTGTAGCCGATGGATCCTATGGCACATAATCATCCGCTAAAGATCATGCTACACCCCATTTTTGTTCATTTTCCGATCGCGTTTTATTTTCTGGAACTTGTTTTGCTTGTCTGGTGGGTTGCCAAAAATGACGATGAATATCGCCGGTTTGCATACCTTTCATTCTGGCTTGGTTACGCATTCATGTTGCTAGCCATGTCAGCAGGGCTCTTTGACGCGGGCGGTTTAGAAGGTATACGAGGCCCCGTGAAACGGCACGTCACTGCGGCACTCGTTGTTTTTGCGATCTTCACGGCCCGAGCCGTATTTTACTGGGCGTCGAAAAATGAACCTCAAAAGCATCGATTCATTAAATTGACGGGAGCTCTCCTTGGTAATGCAGCCGTGGCGTATGCCGGGTTTTTAGGCGGCCTGCTCGTCTATGACTAAGTTGAGTTAAAATGAAAAATTGGCGAGGGAAGTTGGGGTCTGCTTTCTTCCAGAGGCATTGCGAACCGGTTTTTTTAACGTTATAATGAGGTCCTAACAAGGAGGATCTTGTGAAAATCGTGAAATCAATCATTGTGGTCGGTGTCGTCCTTTTTGTTCTTATTCTTGCCAAAAATCTTCTGATCCAATCCATTCTCGGGACTTCTATTTCCAGGGCGGCGCACGTCCCTGTTTCCATCGGCAACACCGATGTGAGTTTCCTCAAGTCCTCGATCCGCCTGAAAGAGATCCGTGTCAAGAACCCCTCCGGTTTCAAGGAGTCATTGATGCTGCACATGCCGCTTATCGCGATCAATTTCGATCTGCCTGCATTTTTCAAAGGCACTGCGCATTTTCAGGAGATCCGCCTGAACCTGGCCGAAGTGGTCGTGGTCAAGAATAAGGACGGAAAGCTCAACATCGATGCCGTTAAGCCCAAGGATGCAGATAAGGCGAAGCAGCAAAAGGCCCGCGAAGACAGTAAGGCAAAGGGCAAGGCCCCCAAGCTCATGATCGACAAACTTTATCTGACGATCGGCCGGGTGGTTTACAAGGACTACAGCTCCGGCGGCAAGGAGCCCGCGGTCCAGACGTTCGACATCAATATCAAGGACCGTGTCTATACGAACATCGACAATCCATCCGGTATTATCAGTCTGATCATGGTCGAAGCGATCACCAACACCACACTGGCCCGTCTGGCGGGACTCGACATCAGTATCTTCAAGGACGGCGCGCTGGGCGCCGTTTCCGGGGGGCTGGGTGTCGTGGGGGATGGGGCTGAGAACCTCGAAAAGACCGCCAAGGGCATCGCCAGTCTGTTTAAATAACTCCCCAAGGACCTTTTTTTATTGTCATAACCCCTTTAATTTGAATGGGTTTTGAGTCAACTTTTACATCATTTAACATAAAATTGATTAATTTTACTTAATTAAATTGACAAATAGTAATTATTACATTATACTTCGGTTAACTGAAATGAGTGGACCGGAGAGAATCTCATGATGAACAACGGAAACGGCAATATGAACGGAAGTGGCATGGAGCCTAAATTTAGGGACCCGGCAAAGCCCGAGCGCACGCAGATCATGACGACCAAGGAGATCGCGAAGTACCTGGGCGTCCACGAAATGACGGTCTATCGTTGGCTCAAGAAGGGTGTCCTGCCCGGGTTCAAGATCGGCGGCCGTTGGCGCAGCAAGAAAGACTTGCTGGATGCCTACCTCGTCAAGCAGATGGAAGCCAAGTAAGCCCATTGATCGAAGAATGGCTTATAGACGGCTATAATCTGTTATATGATTTACAGTCCGGCAAAGGCGGTCCTACCAGGGATCGCCTTTTCGCACTCCTGGCCGGCTTCGCATCGCGCGATCGCCGAGTCTTGATGGTTCTGGACGGCGTCGGCAATGATCAGGAATTCCGCGCATTCTGCACAGCCTCGTTTGAGATCGTGTATTCCCAAGCCGCTTCTGCCGATACTCACATCGAAAGATATTTATCTGAGCACAAAGGCCGTGCTATGCTGATGGAGGAACATGGAAAAAACAATCTATCTCAACCGACCCCGCAGAGGACAGCCGCGCGCGGGGCATCCCTGGATCTATGCCAGCCAGGTCGAGCGCACCGAAGGGGACCCCGCGCCGGGCGATCTGGTGCGCGTGCGTTCCGGCAAAGCGCTCGTGGGCACCGGTTATTTCAATCCGCAGTCACAGATCCGCGTCCGTCTCATCGCCCGCGGTGACGCGCATGTGGACCTGGCTTTCCTGAAAAAAAGACTGGAAGGGGCCGCTGCGTTCCGCGCGCGTTGGGTCCGCGATACCAACGCGATGCGCCTGGTGTCGAGTGAGGCCGACGGTCTGCCGGGACTCATCATCGACCGCTACGGCGAAGTGCTTGTCATTCAGCTTTTGACGCTGGGTATGGAAAAGCTCCGCCCCCTGCTTTTGGAAGCGATCGAAGCGGTCTTCCCGTCGAAAGGCATCTACGAAAAGAGCGATTCCTCCTCACGCCGCATCGAGGGGCTTGAAGAGCGCGTCGGCTGGGTGCGTCAGGATTGCGGCGGCGATGTCACCATCGTCGAAGGCGGCGTCAAGTTTTCGATGCGTTTCGAAGAGGGGCATAAGACCGGTTTTTATCTCGACCAGAGGGAAAACCGGTTGGCGCTTGCGGCGATGGACCTCAAGGGAGACGCTCTGGACGCGTTTTGCTATGAAGGAGGTTTCGGAATTCACCTCGCTCGTGCGGGCATGCGCGTTCTCGGCATCGATATCCAGCCCGATACCGTCGCCCGGGCTGAAGCCAACCGGAAGCTCAACGGGCTCACCGAAGCACAGATCGTGTTCCGCGCCGCGAACGTGTTCGACGAGCTGAAAGCGCTTGAAAAAGAGAGCCGGCGTTTTGACCTGGTTATTCTGGATCCGCCCTCATTCGTCAAAAAAAAGGCTGCGCTCGAAGGCGCGCTCGCCGGCTACAAGGAGATCCTGCTTCGCGGCATGCGCCTCACCAAGGAGGGCGGGCTTCTGGCGGTGTTTTCTTGCTCGTACCACGTCGATGAGAACCTGCTGATGCAGACATCGATGGAGGCCGCTCATGACACGCGCCGGTCCCTGCGGCTCATGCGCTTCCTGAAGCAGTCTTCCGACCATCCCATCGATCCGTTCGTTCCCGAAACCTATTACCTTAAGGGCTTTCTTTTCAGCGTCGGCCCGTCGGATATCCAATGAGGCGAAAGGGGTTCGCCGCGGCGGTCTTTTTTTTCACGGCGGTCATGCCGGCGCACGCGTTCACGCTTTCCCAGTTCGAATCGCCGGACAGCGTCGTGGCGGATCCCGAGGACGGGGTGTATTACGTGTCTAATTCGACCGGTTCCGCGCTCGAGCCGGACGGCGGCGGATATATTTCGAAGATCAACGCAAAAGGGACGATCGTCATACAGAAGTTCATCGGCGGGAAGCCGAAGGCTCCGCTACTGGACGCGCCGAAGGGTCTGGAGGTGGTCGGCCGCACGCTCTATGTCGCCGACATCAACGCCGTAAAGGCTTTCGACAAGAAGACGCGCCGGTTCATCGTGCGCGTGGACCTGTCGCTTTTGGGCGCAACGCTTCTGAACGACCTGGCCTACGACGGAATGGGGGCTCTTTACGCCAGCGACGCTCTTTCGAACCGCATTTTTAAGATAGATCTGAAAAAAAACTTTGCGGCGTCGGTTTATGCCGAAGGTCCCCGCCTTGGAAATCCGACCGGGCTCATGGTCAACCCGAAAACGAAGCATGTCATGGTCGTCGGGTGGCAGGCCGGGCAACTGATGGAGATCGACGGTTCAGGAATTGTCCACTCGCTCAAGCGGGGTCTTTCAACGCTCAGGGGACTCGATTATGACGGACAGGGGAACATCTACGTGTCGAGCGTGGAGAAGGGCGAGATCTACAAGATCCCGAATTTCGGCAGAGGGACACTCTCGACTTATCTCGGCGACTTGACGACTCCCGCGAACATTTCATTCGACCGGCGCCGGGCGGAGCTTCTTATTCCTTCGCCGCAAGGCAACGCCGTCACCACTTACAGCGCAAAGCCCGCCGTCACTCCCGCATCAACCCCTAAAAAATAAGAACCAGACGAGCGCCAGGACCGGCAGAAGGTACGGAAGGCTGTACCGGAGGATGTAGCCGAAGAAGCTGGGGGTGTGCGCTTTCGCACGGTCGGCGATGGATTTGACGAGGAAGTTGGGGCCGTTACCGATATACGTCATCGCGCCGAAAAATACCGAACCCGCACTGATGGCGCAAATAACCTTTCCGTGAGTCGCCAGAAGCTCCGCGACGCGGGGATCGTGGCCGCCGTGGGGCAGGGCTCCGCTTGCATGCGCCGTAAACAAGCCGAGCGCCGCGCTCAGGAAGTTGAGATACGTCGGAGCGTTGTCGAGCACGCTCGAAAGCACGCCGCTCCCCCAATAGAAGTGTCCCGCTGTGCGGATGCCGAGCGATGCGGCGTTGGTTTCGAGCCACTCGAGCGCCGGGATCATCGTCGCAAAGATACCCATGAAGAGCAGCGCGACTTCCCGGATGGGGCCGAATTCAAAATCATTCATTTCGTGCACGGCTTTAGGTGTCATCTTGAACGATAGAAACGCCGCGGCGACCATCACCGCTTCGCGCAGGAAGGACGGACTCTGGATGAATACCGAGCCGACCACCGCCAGAAGAAAAAAGACATTCCGCTTCCCTTCAAACCTCCACTCTTCGCCGGCTCCCGTTTCTTTGACACGCACGTCGACGGGCGCTTTGGCAAAATTTTTCGTGTCGAGCACGAAGAAAATGGCGATCAAAAGCCCCACCACAGCGAGCCAGGGAAGGAACATGGCTTTGGTGACCCAGAAGAAGGGCACGCCTTTCAGGTAACCGAGGAAGAGCGGGGGGTCGCCGATGGGTGTGAGCGATCCGCCTGCATTGGAAACGATAAAGATGAAGAAGACCACATGGAAGGCGGTGATGCGGTATTTGTTCATGCGCAGCCATGGCCTTATCAGGACCATCGACGCACCTGTGGTTCCGAGCAGGTTCGCAAGGACGGCTCCGATGGCGAGAAACAAGCAGTTGACTGCGGGGGTCGACTCGCCTTTGACTTTGATGTGGATGCCGCCGGCGATGATGAAGAGCGAGCCGATGAGGCAGATGAAACTGACGTATTCGACGGCCGTGTGCACCAGAACTTCGGAATCGCCGGCGAGGATGGCGTGCAGGGCCACCAGTGCGCCGAGGCCTAGCGAAACGGCGGGGGACCATTTTTCCCACCAGTGCTTGTTGGCGAGAGGCATCACGGCGATCGCCCCCAAGAGCAGCGCGAACGGAGCGACCCAGACCAGCCCTTCCAGGTTCATCGCGGCATTGCGGCTGCGACGGCGGCCTGACAGAACGTGATGAGCCCGTTGGGGAAGACGCCGAAGAATACGATCGCGGCCAAGAGCACGAAGCCGAGCACGTGCCAGTGGATCGGCAGCGTGATGGGTCCGCCGACTTTTGGTTTTTCAAGGTAGGCGTGTTTGACGAGCGTGAGGTAATAAAAGAGCGAGACGACGCTGTTGAGCACACCCCAGAGCACGAGGAACCAGTGGCCGCGTTCCATGGCTGCCGAGAAGAGGATCCATTTTCCTGTGAAACCGACGAGCGGAGGGATGCCCGCGAGCGAAAGAAGGCTCAGGAGCAGGATGAGGGCCAGGAAAGGGGAGCGTTCCGCAAGGCCGTCAAAGTGCCGGATCTGCGGGTTGTCTTCGTTTTCAGCGCGCCCGACTGAGATGACGACAAAGAAAGCGCCCGTGTTCATGAGCACGTAAGCGAATGCGTAGAAAAGAGCCGAAGTGTAACCTTCGAAACTCCCCGCGATCAGGCCGGTCACCACGTAGCCGGCCTGGGCGATACTCGAGTAAGCCAGGAGCCGTTTCACGTCTTTCTGGAGAAGTGCGGCGCAGTTGCCGAGCGTCATGGAGACGAACGCCGCCGCGCTCAGCGCCATTGCCGTGCGGCCGGGGAAGCCTGTCAGAGAAAAGACGCGGATGAATATCGCGATGGCCGCCGCTTTCGAGGCCGAGGCGATGAAATTGGTGACCGGTGTGGATGCGCTTTCGTAGACGTCCGGCGCCCAGAAGTGCGCGGGAAAGCCCGACAGCTTGAACAGGAATGCGAACGCCGAGAAAAGGAGGCCGACCGCAAACGCCGGCTGAACGGCGAGCGAGGAGGCATTCTGCGCGATCACCAGGAGCGATGTCGTGCCCGATACGCCCGCGATGAGGCTGAAGCCCCAGAGCATGAGACCGCTGGCCGCCGCGCCGAAGAGCAGGTATTTGACCGTGGCTTCGGGGTTGCGGCCGTCCTGGCGGAACGCGGCCAAAAGATAGAGCGAGTAGGACGACAGCTCGATGGCCACGTAGAGCGTGAGCAGGTCGACGGCGCTGGGCATCATCATCATGCCGAGCGTGGCGGTCAACGTGAAGAACGCGTATTCGGCGCCCCGTTCGCGCGGGAGCGAGACGGAGTTTTCCGAAAAGAACGCCGTAAACACCAGCGCCATCGCGATGAGCGCCTTGACAGCCTGCGAGAAGAGGTCGATGCGGTAGGTCCCCGAGAAGAGCGAGCCCTCGGCTTGAAGCGCAACCGCCGCTGCGATGGCGGCCACAAAAGCGCAAGCCAGGAGTACCGTCGAAAACCACTTCACGACTGTATTGCGGTCGGAAAGCGTCAGACAAAGACACGCAGTGGCAAGTCCTAAGACGGCTGTTTCAGGAAGAAAAAGAAGAAGTGTCTGTATCATGGCATCAGCCTCCGATCCCTAGGAGAGCGTTGGTGGAGACCGACACCCAGCCGATGAAAAGCTGCGGGCAGAGGCCGAAGAAGATCAGCGTACCCAAAAGAACCGCCCGGGGGATGAATTGAAACCAGCCGATATCGTGGAGATGACCCGTGTGCGCCGGGTTGACCGGGCCATAAAATACTTTTTGCACGGCCGTTAAGATGTAATAAGCCGTGATGAGGAGCGCCACGATCGAGACCACGCCGATGACCGGATAGGTTTTGACGGCGGCCAGTGTCACCAAAAGCTCCGCGACGAAGCTGCCCATGCCCGGAAGACCGAGGCCGCAGAGGCCCGCGAGAATGAAGAACGCCGAGATGACGGGGGCTTTCGTCGAGAGCCCGCCGAGATCGTCGAGCATGCGGGTGTGGCAGCCGTCGTAGATCCAGCCGACACACGCGAAAAAGAGAGCCGTCATGATGCCATGCGCGAACATTTGAAAGAGCGCTCCGTTGAAGCCGATCGTCGTCATCGTCGCGATACCTAAGAGCACGATGCCCATGTGGCTCACGCTCGAGTAGCCGATGATGTATTTCAGGTCCTTCTGCCGCACGGCGACCATTGCGCCGTAGACGATGTTGCAGAGCGCGAGCCACGCGATGAAGGGGGCCCAGTACCGCGCGCCGTCGGGCAAAAGGTACACGCCCACGCGCAGGATACCGAATGCGCCGAGTTTCATGAGCACACCCGCGTGCAGCATGCTTGCCGCCGTCGGCGCGGCGACATGACCCGCGGGGGACCAGACGTGGAATGGGAAACAGGCGGCCAACACGCCGAAGCCGACGAAGAGCGCGAAGAAGAGGATCCTCTGGACGTCGGGAGTGAACACGACGTTCTGTTTCAGCGCGATGAGGTCGAACGTGTGCGCGCCGGGCAGGGAATACATGTACAGAAAGCCCGCAAACATGAGCGCGCTGCCGGCGAGAAGATAGAGGGTCAGTTTCATGGCCGCGTACTGCTTGTCGGTCGAACCCCACACGACGATCAAAAGGTACATCGGGATGACGGCGATCTCGTAGAACAGGAAGAAGAAGAAAAGGTTGGTCGTCATGAACACGCCGAAGACCCCGGACACGAGGAAGAGCATGTTGGCCATGAAGTCCTTCACGCGGTATTCGATCGTCCAGGAAACCAGTATGCCGCAGAAGATGACGATCGACGTGAGCAGCACCATGGCCACGTTGAGGCCGTCGACGGCGAGCGAGTAGAAGATGCCGTAGCTGGGGACCCAGGCGATCTTTTCGACGAACTGGAACGACGGTGTGGCGGTGTCGAACGCCGCGCAGAGCCAGATGGAAAGCGCGAGCGTCAGAGCCGCCGATATGAGCGAGATGATCTTGATCAGCGTTTCCAGCTTCCGCGGGGTCAAGAGCACCGCGAAAAGGCCGATGACGGGGCAGAGCAGGATCGTGGACAGGATCGGAAACGGGAACGTCATTTAAAATATCCCCTTATTTGACTGCAAGTACAAGAAAAGCCAGCGCGGTGACGCCCAACGCGATCGCCAGGTAATCCTGCAGGAGTCCGCTTTGGACTTTCGACGCAAATTTGCCGAGGTCCAGGATGCGGGTGGCCGTGCCGTTGACCATCACGCCATTGACGAACATGACCTCGAACCACGCGAACACAGCCGCGATCCGCATGGCCACCTGCTTCACTACAAACTCGTATGCGTCGTCGATATAAAATTTGTTGTTGAGGAGCTTCGTGAGGGGGCCGCCCGCCGTCAGCCTCTGTTCGGCCTTCTCCGGATCACGGAAGCCCGCGAATGCCCAGGCAGCGCCGCCGATCACGAGCGCCAGGGTGACGAGGACGAGTTTCACGTCGAAATGGGTTTCGTGGCCGCCGAGCCAGTGCATCAATTTGTCCGAGAAAGGCGAGCCGAGGGTGCCGATGTAAAGCGACGCGAGCGCCAGCGCGACGAGCGGGAAAGCGCGGCAGAGCCCAAGGAGCGGCGACTCGGCGCGGTGGCCATGCGCGTCATGGTCGTGGCCATGAGAAGCTTCTTTCGAGAAAAGGATCACGAATAGAAGGCGGCACGAATAGTAGACCGTGAGAAGACTCACGAATACCGCGATCGCGAAGAAGAACGGGCTGTGCTCATAGAGGACTTCCAGAATGAGGTCTTTCGAGAAGAATCCTGCGAACGGCGGCAGACCCGAAAGGGACGCGAGGCCGACGGCGAGCGCACCGACGGCGAGGATGTCTTTTTTACCGCCCTTTTTACCGATCTCCCAGATGTCATTGGTGTGGAACCGGTGGATGAAGGCGCCCGCCGTGAGGAAAAGCAGAGACTTGAAGCAGGCGTGTGTCGAAAGATGAAACATCGCCGCCACCGTCGAGCCGCCGCCGACGGCCATCACCATGAGGCCAAGTTGGCTGACCGTGGAATAAGCCATGATGCGCTTGATGTCGCGCTGGATCGTCGCCAGGCACGCTCCTGTGAGGGCGGTGAGCGAACCGACCACGAGAATGACCTGGAGTGTCGTCGCCGATGCGCTGAAGAGGCCGGACGCGCGGACGAGGAGGAAGACGCCCGCTGCGACCATGGTCGCTGAGTGGATCAGCGCGCTGACCGGCGTGGGGCCCTCCATGGCGTCCGGGAGCCACACGTGGAACGGGAACTGCGCCGATTTGCCCATGACGCCGGTGAAGACGAGGATGCCGACGAGCGTCAGCATTTCGGGCGCGAAGCGGGCCGTCAAGGCGTCCTTCGTGAGCGCCGTGAAATCGACGGCGCCGAAAAAAAGGATGAGGAGCAGGATGCCGAGGTAAAAGCCGAGATCGGCAAGGCGGTTGATCACGAACGCTTTGCGTGCCGCAGTGGCTGCCTCCGGCTTTTCATACCAGAAGCCGATGAGAAGGTATGACGACAGGCCGACGAGTTCCCAGAAGAGGAACGTTTGCAGCAGGTTGTTCGAAAGCACCAGGCCCGTCATCGTGAACGAGAAGAAACTTAAGAATGCGAAATAACGGGGTCTCGACGGGTCTTCAGCCATGTAGTAATACGAAAAGACCTGCACGCAGAAGCTGATGCCTGTCACGAGCGTGATCATGAGGAGATTGACCGGATCGACGAGAAAGCCGACGTTGAGCACGGTACGCTCGATGCCTGCGATGCCGAGCGAACGATCGGCGACGACGAGCCACGGCCGCGCGTATTCGACCGCTTCGCCGTGGCCGGCGGCATGGGCGGCGAAAAGAACGGCGGAAGCGGCAAAAGCCGCGAGGGCGCCTGCGGCGCCGACGATGGGGGCGCTCTTTTTTGCCCTGCCGGGAAGAAGGAGGATGGCCGCGAACGCCGCAAGGGGCGCCAGCGAGATCGTCCAGAGGAGCGTCAGGTCGTGGGTCACCCCACCACCTCCTTGACCGCATTTGGGGTCATCCCTTCATCTCCTTGGCGTCATCGATGTTGATCGAGCGTTTCGTGTGGTAGAGCAGAAGGATCAGCGACAGACCGATGCAGACCTCGGCCGCCGCTAGCGCGATGATAAAGACAGAAAAGATCTGCCCCTCGGCTTTGTCGACGAAGCAGAAACGGTTGAACGCGACAAAATTAAGGCTCGCAGAATTGAGGATGAGCTCGATGGAGATCAAAATAGCCACGATGTTGCGGCGTGTGAGGAGGCCGAACACGCCGAGGGCGAACAGAGCGGTCGACACGGCCAGGTAGCTTTGCAGAGAGAGGACCATTTAACGGTTTCCCTTCGAATCGGCCGCAAGGACGAGCGCGCCGACGATCGCGACCAGAAGGATGAGCGACACCGCTTCGAACGGAAGCACGGTCGTCGTCAGGAACGATCTGCCGATGGCGTGAAGGCTGTAGTCCCCTTCGATCCCGGGGGAGGGCCAAACCGTCGCGCGGAGCGTGCGGGCGATGGCGGCAAAGAGCGCAAACGCCACGAGCCCCCCCACGGACGCGCGGCCCCTGCGGCGCGGTTCTTCGCCGGCCAGCATCGGGGATCGGGAGAGCATGATGGCGAAGATGATGGCGACCGCGATGCCGCCGACGTAAATGATGATCTCCATGACAGCGAGAAACTCGCTGTTGAGGAACACGAACAGGCAGGCCACGCCGAAAAGCGAGAGGATCAGCGAAAGCGCGTTGTAAAAAACGTTCTTTAGCGACACAGCCAGGAACGCTCCGAGAAGCGTGATGGCGGCGGCGATGACGAAAGCGATGTCAGCGAGATTCACGAAGGTTTCTCCGTCTTGAGTGTTTCGGGAGCCACTTCCGGTTTCACGGGGACTGTGGCTCCCGCCTGCCGGCCGGCGGGCAGGTTGGGGTCGACGACGGGAATTTGTGTCAGCGGTGTTTTTTTCGCGCGGAACGGTTCGAGAAGGTCCATCACGAGCTCTTTCTGCGTGAGCGAAACCATGTCGTAATTGGGGTCGTCGTGCCTGAGCGCGTCGGTGGGGCACACGTCGATGCACAGACTGCACAGGCTGCAAAGCATGTAGTTCACCTTGAAGTCGGTCAGGACGCGCTTGCCGTCGACGGCGCTTTTCATCGCGACGAGCGACATACAGCGTGAGGGGCACGTCTTGATGCAGGCGTTGCAGGCGATGCACTTGTGGTCGCCGCTCTTTTCCTGATCGACGACGAACGCGATCGGACCCTTGAAACGCTTCATGGGGATGCGTTCTTTGGGGTAGATCACCGTCACCGGTTTCTTGAAGCAGTAGCGCAGCGTGATGCTCATGCCCACCAGGAGGCTGTAGAAACCGCTGAAAACGTCAGACAGATATTTGATCATTCTAGGTCAAGGCTTTCTGAAGGTAAAAGAACAGTGACGTGACGAATAGATTGAAAATACCGAATGGGATGAGGACTTTCCAGGCGAAGCCCATGAGCTGATCCGAGCGCAGGCGCGGGAACGTCCAGCGGATCCACATCACGATGAATACGATGGTGAAGGTCTTGAGGAGCAGCCAGACCGGACCGGGAAGCAGGGGGCCGCGCCATCCGCCGAGAAAGATCGTCGCCGCCAAGGCCGACGAGATGAAGACGGCCGAGTATTCGCCGAGGAAGAAGAGCGCGAAGCGCATGCCGGAATATTCCGTGTGGAAGCCGGCCACGAGTTCCGATTCAGCCTCGGGGATATCGAACGGCGCGCGGTTGGCTTCGGCGAGCGCGGCTGTGATGAAGAGTATGAACGCGAGCGGCTGGCTTAAGATGAACCAGCCGTGGCTCTGCGCCTCGACGATGCCGGACATCCGGAGCGTCTGGGCCGTCATGACGACGCCCATCGTGGAGAGAAGAAGGGGGATCTCGTAAGAGATGTTCTGCGCGACGGCGCGCATGGCGCCCAGAAGCGCGTATTTATTATTGGAGGACCATCCGGCGATGAAAATGCCGATGAACGTGATGTTGCTGAGCGAGAAGATGAGCAGAAAACCGATGTTGAGGTCGCGGATCGCCGTGTTCTTGGCAAGCGGGAGCACGATGAACGTCGCCAGCGCCGGCGCGAAGACGAGCATCGGAGCCAGCGCGTAGAGAAATTTATCGGCGCGTTTGGGGTGGACCAGCTCCTTGGTGAGGAGTTTGATCGCGTCGGCGACGGTCTGGAGCGTGCCCTGCCAGCCGACATGCAGCGGCCCCTGGCGCAGCTGGATGCGGGCTGACACTTTGCGTTCCATCCACACCAGAAAAAGTGCGTTGACCGAGACGAAGAGAATGACGAGCGCCGCAAAAAGAACGATCTTGAGAAGCTCCTGGACCGCGAAGGGCATCATCGAAAAGTCAGGCATCACCCCACCACCTCTTTGGTCGCATCGCGGCCAATTGCTTCGCAATTGTTACAAAGAAGTGGTGGGGTCATCGGTCGATCTCCGGCAGAACGATGTCGACCGAGCCCAGGATCGCCACGACGTCGGAAATGAGATTCCCGGGGAACACGTCGACAAGCGCGTTCAGGTTGGAGAAAGACGGAGTGCGCAGTTTGATGCGGTACGGATTCATGCCGCCGTCCGAGACGAGGTAGATGCCGAACGAACCGCGCGCGGATTCGACCGCCGAATAGTATTCGCCCTTGGGCACGTTCTTGGGGAGCTTGCCGAGCTTGATCTCGCCCGAGGGGATCTTGTCGATGAGCTGCTGGACGATCTTCAGGCTTTCGTGCATTTCCTTCACGCGGACTTTGTAGCGCGCAAATACGTCCCCGCCGGTTTCGGTCGCGACGTCGAAATCGAGCGCCGGATAAATGGAATAGGGTTCGGTGCGGCGCAGATCGAGCGCGATGCCGCTGCCGCGGAGCGTCGGACCCGTGGCGCCGTACGCGAGCGCGGTCTCTTTCGAGAGGAAGCCGACCCCTTCCACGCGGTTGCGGAAGATGACGTTCTTCGTGACGAGGCCGTCGTAATCGCGCAGCCGCGTTTTGAAACCCGGGACGAACGACTTGACCGCGGGGATGAATTCCACGGGGATGTCGCGGTCGAGGCCGCCAAAGCGGAAATAATCGTAGGTGAGGCGCTCGCCGGTCACCATTTCCAGTATATCCAGTATCTTTTCGCGGTCGTCGAAACAATAGAAGAAGGGGGTGAACGCGCCGAGGTCGAGCAGGAACGTGCCCATCCAGAGAAGGTGGCTCGCGATGCGGTTGAGCTCGGTGGTCAGGACGCGGATCGCTTCGACGCGCGGCGGCGCCTGGACGCCCATGGCTTTCTCGATGAGAAGGGCGTAGGCCATGTTGTAGCTCATCGCGCCGACGTAATCCAGGCGGCCGAAATTGGGCCAGCAGGCGAGATAATTTTGGATCTCCATCATCTTTTCCTGGTGACGGTGCGAATAACCGATGATGGGGCGTGCGTCGATGACGCGCTCGCCGTCCAAGTGGAGCAGGATGCGCAGAACGCCGTGCGTGCTGGGGTGCTGCGGGCCCATGCTCAGATAATAATCTTTGCCGGTCAGCTTCGCCGTCTGCAGATACGTGACTTCGAAGCCTTCCTTGTCCTCTTCGATCAGCTTGAGGGATTGCGTGACGTCCGCACCTTTGGGCTCGCCCTTGAAACTCTTGAGCAGCGGGTAGATCGTGGAGCTTTCAGGGAGGATGAGGCGTTTGAGGTCGTGGTGACCTTCGAAGACGATGCCGAAGAATTCGAAAATTTCGCGTTCGAGCCAGTTGGCCGCTTTGTAGATCCCCGAGATGCTCGGCGCGCTCCAGCTGCCGTCGCCGGGCCGGCCGTTTTCTTTGAGGACGAGCGCTTTCACGCAGCAACGTTTGCCCGCGTCCCATTTATTGAAATGGTAGACAAGCTCCAGGCATTCGGCGAAATCGACGGCCGTGAAGGATTCGAGGAAGTAACCGTCGGAGAGGAATCCGGCGGCGACCTCGCGGACTTTCGCCAGAGGCACGACGGCTTCGAAGCGGACACCGGCGGGACCTTTGACGTCCTTTTCGATGAATTCTTCGGGCTGCATGGAATCGATGAGCCACTGCTTGATGTCTTTTTCGGCGACGGCGGTCATGGCTTGCGGAATTCGGCGCGCGAGAGTGCGTTCTTGTAATCGGCCGGACGCCCGTCTTGCGAATCGATCACCGAGGCCGGAGACATGGCGCCTTGCACGCGGCCTTCTTTGATCTGTTTCTGGAGTTCGATGATGCCGGCGATGAGCGCCTCGGGACGGGGAGGGCAGCCCGGGATGTACACGTTTACGGGAATGATCTTGTCGATCCCCTCGAGAATGCCGTACTGGCCGGGATACTTGAACGGGCCGCCCGCTGTTGCGCATCCGCCGAGGGCGATGACGTACTTCGGCGCGGGCATCTGGTCGTAGAGCGTTTTGATACAGGGGACCATTTTGCGCGAGATCGTGCCGGCGACGATCATGAGGTCCGCCTGACGGGGAGAAGGGCGGAATACGCCGAAGCCGAAGCGGTCCATGTCGAAGCGCGCCGCGCCGCCGGCCATCAGCTCGATCGCGCAACAGGCGAGGCCGAATGTGAGCGGCCAGAGGGAGTTGGCGCGCGCGAGGTTGAAGACGTCTTCGACTTTGAAAAAATTGGCGACGCCGGAAGCGTCCTGCGTGTGGAGATAGTCGGGATTCGTTTCAAGGCCGCGGTTCACTTCCACGAAAAGAGTCCTTTCTTCCAGCCGTATAAGATCGCAAAGGACAGGAACGCCAGGAAAAGCGTCATTTCGATGAATGCCGCCGGACCCGGCATGCCGCGGTAGACGATGAGGACTGGGAAGAGGAACGCGGCTTCGACGTCGAATGCGAGAAAGATAAGCGCAAAGAGATAATAATTGATATCGAACTGGATCCAAGCGCTGCCGATGGGGACTTCGCCGCTTTCGTACGGATCCGAGGAGCGCTCGCCGCGGCTCTTGGGGCTGATCAAAAGGGGAAGGATCGTATTGGCGAGGACGAAGCCGATCCCGATGATCAAAAAGCCGGCGACGTAAGCGTAGTCATTTAACAAAGACATTAAAAAAATTCTCCAAAGTTTACCCCACTATCTGTTTTACGATTTCCATTACTGATCCGTGGCACGAATCGTAGGAAACAGAGGGTGGGGTTATGAGGGCTCAGTATATAAAAAAGGAGAAAGTAAGTCAAACGGTTGCGGCGCCTCATGACCGTTGCCGGACGCGTCCGGTAGCAACATGAAAAAGAACTGGAAAAGTGCTCTGAGGCAAAAAAGTCTCTTTTTGATGTTTAGCAGGCCATTTTTGTAGTTGTAGATTCACAAGATATTGAAAATACTGGTGTTATGGTTACTTTATAATATCATTAAATTTGTATTTAATGAAGTTTGTGATGTATACTTCTGGTAACAAACAACTTAACCCAACGGGTATATCCTTTGACACTTAGTGAAGTTAAAGACTATGTCTAAAAAGAGGCGATTTGGCCTACGGTTGATCGCCGCTATTCTTGCGGGCGCGTTCACGTTTTCCGAAGCGGCGCACGCTGCGCCTGTCCTGCCGTCACCGGGAACGGTCGCTGCGTCGCTTGCGCGTGATCCGTCTGTTTTCGAAGTTCCGGCCGATTATTCGCGGCTCCGGGAAATCCATCGCGGTTCAAACGGACTTTTCCTGATCCATGTCCAGGATGCGCATTCCAATCTGAGCGGTCAGGAAAATTTGGCCGCCGCGCTGGACGCCATCATGGAGAATTACCACGTCTCTTTGGTGCTCGTCGAGGGCGGTTCGCGCGACGACTCCCTTACCGTGATCAAACAGGTCGCTTCGCCGGCGACATGGAAACGGGTCGCCAAAAGTTTCCTGATCGAAGGAAAAATATCCGGCGAGGAGTACCTCAACCTGATCTCCGACCGCCCGATGAAGATCATGGGCATCGAGGACCGCGCACTCTACCTGGAGAGTGTGAAAGCCTACGCCGAGCTCGCCGCACGGCGCGAGGACATCCTCGACTATTTGAAATTGATCACCGCGGCGCTAGAGAAGGTGAAAAAGCGTCTTTATCCTCAAGAACTTCTCGCGTATGAACGTGAGCGCAAGGTCCGCCGTGACCGCGACGGCGACGAGTCGGGACATCACGAAGTGCTGGCGCTTGTCGCGCGCGCCGGACTCGACTTGGCCCGTTATCCCGCGCTTTCGGCGCTGGCCCGCGTCCAGACGAGCGAGAACAAGATTGATTTCGAAGCGGCCTCGCTCGAGCAGGCCGCGCTGGTCGAGGCCGTCATCGCCAAAGGGGGTGCGGCGGATCTTGGCGAGGCCCTGAAGCGATCCGCGGCTGAGAAGGGTAAACAGGTCTCCCAGTACACGCATTTTCGGAGTTTGCTGCAGGCCGCCGAGCGTGCGGGTGTCAACTTGAAAGCCTATCCCAATTTCGAGAAATACGGCGCCACTCTCGAGGAATTTTCTGCGATCGATCTGGACAGCATCGCCGAAGAGCTTTCGCGCGCCGAGGACGACGCGTACGCGAAGCTCCTCACCGAAGACGATCAGTGGCTCGCGCGCGGGATCGACCGCTATCTCGGACTTCTGCAGACGGCTTACCGGATCCAGATGAGCACGCGCGAATTCGCATTCTTCAAGATCAACGAACCGGATTTCGCGTCCATGCGCCACCTGGCGTTTATCAACCGCAAGCTCGCCGAGAACGGCTACGCAGAAGAACTGGTCCCTTACCGCACTATTTTGGAGACGGGTAAGACGGCTTTGGGCGCGTTTTACGATTCCGTCGAACAGCGCGATTTCGCTTTCATCCGGAACGCGGAACGCATCATGAAGGCGGAAAAGCAGGACACGGCGGTGCTCATTTCGGGCGGTTATCACACGCCGCATCTTAAGCATCTATTGCGTGAAAAGGGGTACTCGTACGCCGTCTTGACGCCGGTCGTGACGTCGGCGACGAATCAGGCGAAATACGAACGCTTGCTCCTTTCGGCTTTGCCCTCCGGAGCGCCTGCTCTCGAAGGCGAGCGCGGATCCCGTGAGGATGGTGTGAGGGTCGCCGCCGCCGCCGAGAGCGACCGTTTTTATAATCTGCTCAGCCAGGCCGTCGAAATTACGAAGACGCCTCAAGCAGAAGAATCTGCCGCCCGCATCGCTCTCCAATTCAAATTGGGTCAGACCCCGACAGACGCCGTCAATGCCGAGCTTCCGCCCGCTGCGGCACCCCTTGATTCCGGCTCACGGCTCGCCGATCTTTTGAGTCAGCTCAACAAAATGCTTTATTCGATGCCTTATCATTCGCCCACATTCGACCAGGCCCGGTTCATGGATCTGGTGAATGCTGTCGAGCAGATCGAAATACAAAACGGTGATAAGGATCCCGACGATTATTTTACCGTTAATTATCAAGGCAAAGACTATCCGGTCCACCCATACCGCACTTCGGTCCGCGGCGCTCACCCGACGACCCAGATCACGGTCAATTTGTCCGGCGCGGATGGAGTCGCGACCAATACGGAGTGGATGGTGAAACTAAAAGGGGCTGTTTCTGAAAAATTAAAGGCGCCGCGTCCCGAGGGACAGCCCGTTTTCCTCAGGATCAATGGCCGTCCCGGATCGGGCAAGACATTCTTTTCATCGGCGCTCGAGCGCAGCGGCATCCCCGGCCTGATCCGTCCGGACGAAGTACAGGTGATCCATACGGACGAGCATCTGGTGATGAGCCAGAACCGCCCGGTACTGAACGTCTCAGACGTACAGTACCGTTACAACATCCGCAGTCCTTCGGTGCGTCTTTTTGTGGTGGAAGGCCTGCACTCAGCCCAGGCATTTGGACAGAAAAAACTTGCGCCGAACGAAGACGTGCTTGTTTTCGTGGTGACGACCGACGAAAAATTGCGCTGGCAGCGGATCGTGGAAAGAGTGTCCGACCCGACGAATAAAGTGGGGCCGCCGGAATATTTTCTTAAGAGCGCCCTTGTGCGGGGGGTTCTCGATCGCTATGAACGCGATCAGGACGAGACCCGCGCCGACATGGTGATCGATACGAGCGTGGGGCTTCCCGCTAAGATCGACGGCACCCGTCTGTCCTCGAACACGTTCATTCTGGGCGCAGCCGCGGAAGCCCGCCATTTCGAACTGTTGCGGAAGCTCGGACCCTTGGCTCGCGCGGGCGCGGCATTTTCGGATGCGTTACTCACGATCGCGTCGATGGTTGTCGGATCGGCGATGCCGTTTCAGGGATCTGTCGAAGTCATCGCCACGTGGCTCGGCTTATCGGCGGAGCTCGATGCGTTTATCCGGAAAGCGCCGGGAAGACTCGACGCGCTTCGCAAGTCGCGCGCGGCGCTCTCGGAGACGACGGCTTCTTACACCCAATCCATCGTCGACTATGGTCCGCGGGAGCCCTCGCCGGAGCCGGGGTTCGGAACGTTTGGAAAAGAACCGCTTTCATTATCACCGCGGACTAATTTTGAGCAGGGCCGCAGGCCGGTCACGCGGCCGCTTAAGAGCGGAGGCCGAGCTTTTCTCGCCTCGGAACGCAATCCCATCTTTGTGCCGGATGCGTATTTCACCGACAAAGACACGCTCGCCACCTCGCACTCATACAGTTGCAGCGTTGCCTATGCCACGCTCACGGCTCCGGACGGGACGTTGACGCACATGCTCTCGCACCAAGACCCGAGGACGTTCAGCCGCCACGTGTTGGCTGCGCTCACCGTGCTCTACGAAAAAGGGCTCATCGTGTCGGCTGACGTGACGGTGATGACGTACGGTTCCGATGAAGCGGTCATCCGCCGCGAACTCGAAGTTTTCCAGGAGCAAGCGCGCCGCCACGTCGCCGAGAGCCGCTCTCCTCAAGAAGCCGAGGCGATCTCTTTCGCGGGAAGGGTCCACAAAAAAGCCTATGGCACGGCGTTCACGGTCACGAAAACGATAGAAGGAGGATCGGAAACGGTTCGACTGCACGACTGGTCGTTCAGGGTGGCGCCTATTTCGGACGAAGCGACGGTGATCGACTGGAGCCGGTCGCGGCCGAGACTTATCGCCGAAAGACGTTTGGGCACGCGTCTGGCGCCGCAAGTCGAGAAGGCGCTCGCCGAATGGGCTGTCGACGGAAGCGGGGAGCTTACGATCGCGGCCTCCGACGGCGAGAAATTCCGTTTTGTTTATTCTTCCGAGGATACGGAGCAGCGCATCGAGGTCTTCCATGGCGAGGACAAGATCGGTTTTCGTCACTTCGAGCTCGACGGTGACCGGGCGTGGGGGCGCACGTCTTTTGAAGATTCCGAAATTCGCATCGCCGGAGAGACCTATACTTCGCCGAAAGCCATTTTTGTGGACGAGGACGTGCGCGCGATCTACGGCGGCCTGGGGTCGTCCCTTCAGGCGCTCACCATGAGACTCGCGGCGCTGCGGGGCGCGCGGACGTACACGGCCGAGGAAGTGGAAGACGTCGATTTTTTCCTGGGCGCCGGGTTCCGTGTGGTCGGCAGGGAACAGGGCAAAATCACCATGAGAGCGAGCCTCGGCCGCGCGGCAGAAGTCCCGCCCGTAGGAATTTTCCGTAAAAAGGGTTCGGAAAGTATAGACGAACTCAAAAACCGCATACGGACAGATCTCGAAGCACGGCGTTCACGCACCTCGGGCGTGAAACCGTTTTCCGATGTAGAGTCCCGCGTTTCCGGTACGCGGCTTTCCGTGGAGCCGCACGGCGCTGAAGGAATGGCGACCAAGGAATGGAAGAGCCGCATTGTCTATCTCGACCGTATACGGGCTATCGTCAACCCGGACAACGCGCCCAAGATCGGCGTCTACGTGAATGCCGCCGCGAACGTGCTGGACCCGTTTGTTGCGGGCAATCCGGATATCCTTGTCATGAACGATGAACACGAATTTGGAACAGGTCTGACGGAACGATCCGCCGAGGACGCTCAAACCGTGCGCCTTCTGGCCTCCCGGGCGGTGTTGGGTGAAGCGATCATCAATACCTTTTTCGGGGTCATGAAAGGGAATCTTCGCGAACTTTTCATCGCGTCGCTCGAGAAGATGGCTGTGCTCCAGGGCGCACCCATCACGGACCTCGAGATCACGTCTCTCGGCGCCGACGCCTGGGAGATCCGCTTTAGCTGGCGTCATCCTTCTGAAGCCGCCGCACGTCCGCGCACCATCTATTTCCTGGGTTCGAGTTCGTTGGAATCCCTCGGCCTGGACGATCTGCCGCCTGCCGTTCTGGATGCGGTCCGCTCGCGCGGCGGAGTGGATCTTTTCTTCGAAAAAGCCCCGAATTACTATCATGAATTTTTACAGGACGACAGGAATATCAGCTTGAGTGACCGCCTGAATCCAAAAGACGGGATGCGCGGCGAAAGGGAGATCTTGAGCGTGAATGCCCTCAAACGGGCGCTCCTTAAACCGAACGCTTATCTTGTCGGCGATGACGAACAGGACAGCCGTTTCAGGTTCTTCAGATTTCCCTTCTGGAGCCCTCTCTTTCCGTCGTCGAACGGATGGCTCAAGAAGGCCCTCCCGGACGAGTTTCGCCCCGCCAAGCTCAGTTTCCGGACGTGGTTCCGGCTTTGGCTCGATCAGTGGGGCTTGGAGACGGACTGGGGGAACGGCCGTCTTGAAATTTTCCAGCGCATCTCCGGCTCGCCGGACGCGAGGTTATCGGGCACCCGTCTAGCGATCGACCCGGCGGTGGCGACACAGGTCGCGGACGGCATTTTCGGCACGCGCCTTTCCCCGGCGGTCTTAAAGCTCGGCGAATCGGGGCCGACGGTCCTGACGACCCTGCGGGGCGAAGACGCCCTCACCGCGCTTTCGGCGGACGGCCGCTTTCTCGTGGAGCGCGATCCCGTTTCGGGCGAAGCAATCCTCGTCGAAAGGCCCGCGGAAACGCTGTGGAGGTACACGCGCACGACTCTCGAGGAATCGCTGAGCGTGTTCCGGTACCATTTGGCCGATCCGATCGCCGAGCTGGACCGCCTGCGCCGCCTCGCCGGACTGGGCGATCTGCCGATCCGCGTGCTCGAGTGGGGCGTCGGCGACGCCACGATCTTCAGTCATTTGCAGGAAACGGTGGCCTTCCGCGGGATCGAAAACGTGGAATTCATTGGTTTCTCGAACATGTTCTTCGAGCGGTGGGCCACGGCGCCTTCCAGCTCGACGCTGATCCTGGACATCATGCAGAATCTGCGCCGCTATTTGGACGACCCGGTGCATTTGATTTACAGCCTTTACGGCCTGCTGTATTTGCCCCAGGACGAAGAAGGGCTCAGGCATTTGCACGACCTCTACACGGTCCTCAATCCGCTCGGCGGCCTCATCACGGACACCTTGCCGGCCGACACGGACCAGCTGCGGGAAATCGGTTTCGAGCAATTCGACATCGGGCCGCAAAGTTACATTTTGAGGAAACCGACCCGCCGGCCCGGGCCGGGCACGAGGCTCGCCGGCCGCGTCGTGGTCGCGCCTTTCCGTGAATACCACGCGCGCATGCGCAAGATCACTCAAGATTCGGTAAGCCCGTTCGCCGATCTAAGGATCTCGCTCCGCGCCCAGTTTTTGCAGTCATCGTTCCGTGATACGCGGCGAAAGGCGCTGGATACGCTTAAGGAGCAATTCCGGCAGGACCTTGTCGGCACGCGGTTGGCAAACGAGGGCATCCCCGCATCCCAGGCGATTGGAACCCGTCTTGCGGCCCAGACGGTTACCCCCAATGTGCGCGAGGATGTGTCCGGACCTTTGGTCGTCGCGCTCAAAGGATCTGATGATAGCGCTTTCCACGAACTCGTGAACCAAGCGGCAAAGTCGGAGTTGGATTACTTCGTATTCGTCTCGACCGTAGCCGCAGTTTTACAGGACCAGCCCGAGCTGAGGGGGCCGCTCCTTGAGCGTGTGAATCGTTTACCCTCCGAGCGTTCTGCGGTCGCGCGATCCCTTGGACGCGCCTTCGCGGCCCCCGTCCAGGAAAGCACCATGCGGTCGCCGGACGGATCTATCCATTTCAATTTACTCAATGCTTTGGACGGAAGCGACGCTCCAGGTCGGGCCAGGGCTGACCGGAGTGATTTGGGTTGGAGAGAGCTGGCATCTGCGGTTGGGTGGATGCTTTCCGAGTCAGGCGACGGAGCGCTGCTCCGCACGTTGAAAGACGAACTGGTTTTGCCGGGATTGACGGCAGGAGACCTCGGTCAGGCTCGAACGATGCTATTTCAGGAGGGCATTTTCCAAAACGTTTATTTCGTTACGGTCCCGTTTGGTAGCGGAAAAACCGTCTCATTCACGATGCTTGTGGGTCGCGATACCCGCGAAAAATCGGACGTCGTCGCGGACGAGTTCAGGGCGTTGCGACAGTACCGGGGCGATCCGCGAGCCGCTCATGTCATCGCTTCTGCGTTGGCGCCTTACGGCCGAGGTTTAGTGCGCGGATATACAAGTCGGTTCATGAACCATTTTGGCGAAGTGACATACAATTCTCTCGCCAAAGCGAAGACGCTCAGCCGGGATCCGGGGCTCATGCACCTAAATTCCAATCTGCCGGGGCGCAACGGTGATTTTCCGGCTAGCGACACGCGATCCGTTATTTCAGGAGTGACGGCGCTCTTTGGATATTTCTATGATGTGGCGCAAACCCGGATGATCTCCGATTTTCATGTCGATGCGGGCGACGCTAATTTTGATGAATCGAAGCTGCCGGACCCCGATAGGGAAGGACGTGTTCTTCATACCGCGGGGCGGCAGCCTTTTTTCAGTTTGATTGCGCTGCGAGGTTATGAGTATGCGGATCCAAATAGGTTTGTTAGGCATGTCTTGTCCCTAAGTCTTTTCAACGAGAATCCTGGGGAAATTGTCACGTCGGGCGAATTCGGCGAGGCATTTAGATCAGGAACGCTGGACGGATTGCGAGACGGCCTTGTTGAACGGTACGGTGCTTCGAGGGCACTCCCGCTTCTTCGCGACTGGCTTACCACGTACGCGGATACGGCTCGGCGGATTGCACCAGCACATCCTCTGTTTACCGTTGAAGCCGTCGAGGCGTATGTGCGAGATGTCATAGAACTGGCAATGCGTGAGCGTCTGGCGACCCCTGTGGTGATCAAACCGCTCGTAATCGATGACGGCCCCCTTGGCGACCAGTATTTCAATATGGCCATTCTTAACGGCGAGATCGCGATCGCCCGATACGTAAAGCAAGGCGAAGACACCTCGAAGGGGCACATCAGTGGTCTGGTTATTTTGAATCGCGACACGCTGACCCAGTTTAGCCGCGGCGACGTGTTGCGGGAGGGGAGTCAGACGGAAAGCTATGAGGACCCGCGCGTGACGCCGTACGGCCTTACCTATGTCAGCGTGAAGCACAAAAAGTTGCTAGACGGCTCGATCCTTTCGGACTGGCACAGTGAATTGGCGGAATTCGCCGACGTCAACACTGGAGAGCTGAAGCCGGGAGCCATTCGTCTCGGAGACCCTCGCGTCATGAGTAAGAACGCTTTCCTGGCCCCGCTGCGTGATGGGCGCGTGGTCTTTTTCGACCGGTCGGAAACCCTCGTGGATGGTAAAAAAGCGGTCCAGCAATATATTTTCGCGAATCTTGAGGAAGCATTGCATCCTCCACCCGGTTATTGGGAGGCGCATCCTGTGTCGGAGGCGACTGTGTTCCGCGCGCCGCCGGAGTATGCCCACGTCGGCTTCAACCTGCTCCTCGATGTACCGGGCCGCGATGTGAAGCTCGCGGTGCTTCATTATGCCCAGATTAGCAGGAACGCAAAGAAGAACTATGACACGGCAGCCGTGGTGCTTCTCGATGGCGCGACGCTCAGGCCTCTCGGGAAGGGCATCCCTATCATTATCCATGATTCCAAGACAGCGACGTTTGAAGGCGGAAAACCTATCAAGGGGATCATTTATGCGCTGGGCGCGGAGATCCAAGGCGACACGCTGCGGTTCTACGCGGGCATCGACGACGAATCCGTGGGGATCATGGAGCAGTCTCTGGCAGAGATCATCGAAGGCTACGAGGAACTGAACGGTGACTCAAGCGCGCGGCTCGTCGGCAACGGCACGCGCCTCTCAGCGCAATGGAGTCTAGCGCCCGGAGTCGAAGGTTATCAATACAGGCACTCCACTGACGCCAGCGAAGTCGATGTCCGTGTATTTGAAGTTTCGCCTTCCTCTGTCGCGTCCGAGCAGTTGTGGGACGACAAGGTCCGGGGAAGGAATTTGGTCGAAGAGCCCCTGTCCAAAGAAGACCCGGCCGGCCTGCTTTACGACGAGTACGCCAAAAAATCCAGCAACTCTGAGCGCTTGCTCATGATCGTGCCGACCTTGGAGACGGGTTTCCTGATCCCCGGAGGTTTTCTATTGGTCGACGGGGAAGTCAAGGCGCGCACCGCGCCCTCTTTCCTCGAAGCGAGTACGGGTTTTGCTCCTTTGAACGGCGTATTTTCCGTAATGGGTTTGGACCGTGACCATATCGGAGTTCAGGAGGTTTCTCTTAAGGACGGCCGCGTCGAAGGCGCTTCGCCTGTCCCCAACGGTTTTTCAGGGGCCTTGATCCTCAAGGACGGTCAAAGCAAGGTCGACGAGATCAGCTTCGGCCAACGGGACAAAATAAACGGCCCCAATTTTGTGTCCTGGCCGCGCGATCGCCGGGCGGCTCTCTCCGCCTTCGGCACGAAAGACGGGAAGCTCGTGAACATCCAGGCCTCGAAAGCCCCTGGCTCGGATAAAAATGAAATGACGATCGACGAGTTCGCGGCACTTTTGAAAGAACTTGGCGTAAAAGATGCGATCCTCTCCGTCGCCAGCAGTGAAGTCGGAACGCTCTATCGTGACGCGAGCGGCCAAATGGTTTCCGGCCAGGCTCTGCCTCATGGGAAATCACGGATACACGATGCCATCAGCCGTCCGGACGGCCAACGGCCTGTGCAGGCTGTGGTGGGGTTCATGCTGGGTACACGTTTGACGACCGGCGGACAACTCGAGCGCTATCCCGTCATTTACTATTTGGATGCGCGCCTCTTGAACAAGCCCTTTTCTCAAATTTCGGATGAGGAAATCGACGCGATCGTGAAAACCGGCGCGAGCCACGTCTGGGTCCCCGGGGTATACAGGAAAAGTGAATTTTCACGGCAGCTGAACGAGTATTGGTCGACGCGCGAAGACTACGGCGGTGCGAAAGTAGGAGAGCGCCGCGTGGCGAGCCCGTTTGCGATCCCCGCTTACGAAATTGCGGATGAATTGGGAGGCGAAGCGGCGTTTCGTGATTTCGTGCGCCGGGCGCGCGCGAAGGGCCTTCGCGTCATACTCGATTTCGTTATGAATCACACATCGGCCGATTCTCCGTTTTTGAAGGCGCGTCCTGACCTATTTCTTGAAGTTCCGCAGGAGGTGGCTGCGCGTGAGAAAGAGGAACACCTGCGGATGACGCCTGAAAACGAAATGACGCCGATCTTCCGCCATCCGGAGAACGACCGATTGTTTTACTACGGTGGTGGCTTGACGCTCGAAAAAACGACATTACGCTGGGCCGACACGGCGCAGATTGATATCACCCGTGCGGAGGCGCGCCAGTTTATGATCAGCGAAGCGCTGCGTGTGGCGGATCTCGCGGACGGCGGCGGCATCCGGTTTGATGCTGTGATCCATCTTATGAGGCACAATTTCAAGGAAGCTTGGTTTCCAAACATGCCCCAGGAGGAGTTCGACCTCCGCTATCCTGCCGATGAAGACCTGCTTCAGTCTGTCACGAAGGCGCTCAAGAAAAAATATCCCGATATTCTGCTCATCGCCGAATACTTCGGGCTCGACGGTGACGATATTTTGGACAAGGGGTTTGATTTGTTTTACGAGCCTTACATCCGCGAACTTCTTGCCAAAAAAGATATCGTCCACTTGAAACAGTTTTTAAAGAGTATCACACCTGGTCAAAAATTCCACTTCATCAAATATCTTGAAAACCATGATCTCATGGACCGCATCACGAAGCTGCTCGGTCGCGAGGCTTCGCTGGCCGCCGGCACGCTCCTGTACACCCTGCCCGGCGCGACGCTCATTTTTAACGGCCAGGAGCGTGGTTACTCGCAGTGGGTTCCGACCGCGGTGTTCGTCGACGGCCCGCCGGAAACCACCGACCAGCGCATCGCCGATCATTATGAGCGCCTTGCGCGCGATGCGGCGGATGACGTGTTTCGCGAAGGTGACTTCGAGCTCCTCGAAGACGGTGTTCCCACCAACGGGGTTGTCTTCGAGCGTTGGCATGAAGGTCGGTCGGCCGTTGTATCCGTCAATTTTTCAGATGAACCGATCACATTCACGACTGCTTCAAGAGACGGAACCGTTGTTACGGCCTCGCTCGGCCCTTGGGAATCGAGGATCGACCGACTGCCCAAGGAAGGTGACCCAACCGAATCTGAAGCTTTAAGCCGTGAAGACAGTGCGGTGATTGCCGGCACACGCTTGCCCTCAAGTGCCGGGCCGCCCCTTGTCGCGGAATCCCGCGTGGTGTTGAGGCGCGTCGACGCGCTGACGAAAGCGCGTTCCGGCCGGAACCCCCGTGTGGATTCGTACCGGATCCGGGAAGGCGCCGAGGTTTTACGCAAGGCGCTCAGTGAAAAGCGTGAAATTCTGACCGACGATATCCGGCCCCTCATGGGTGCGGTCTCGATGATCCTTACAACGTGGCACCTGAGACCGGCGCTCAGAAAGCAATTGATCGCCATCCACGGAGAGCTCAATCGTCTATTCCGTCTTTCTCGTCCGTTTGGGTATGAGCGAATGGATTCGCCGGGAGAGCCGTCATCGGATGCAAAATCCGGAGAGAATGCGGGGACCCGTCTCAGCGAGATCGCCGAAGGGCCGATCGTGACGAACCCGGTGAGCTTCACAGCCCTCCAAAACGCGCACTTGCAGACCCTTGTCCAAGGCATCGACCTTGCCTGGACAGAGGATAGCATTCGTCATAACGTCGATCCTGTTCTTCTGGAAAAGCTCAAGGCACATTCTACAGATCCTCTAGGCGTTCCGCTCCGCTACGTGTTCCTCGAGCTTTCGAAGAATGCGCTGGATGCCGTCGACCGCGCCCAACGGTTAGCCGGAACGTCCGCGGCGGGCTCCGTGGTTTTATCCGCGCGCAGGGAAGGAGAGAGTATCGTGGTCGATGTCTCGGACACAGGGGTCGGTTTCGCCGAAGTGATCGACCGCCCGGGTGAATATTCCGTCGTCTCGGGGGCGGGGCAGAGTGTTCTTCCCGCAGCTCATTTCGGAGGGTCTACGGTCGGTCTTATCTGGTCGAAAGTCCTGCTCGATTCCTACGGAGGGAAGTTGGAATTTCTGAAGAACGCCGTTCCCGGCTACCGCACGACGGCACGCGTGACGCTGCCCATCTCGGCGGTGCACCGCGAAGTCTTCGTCCAAGGCCAACCGAAGCCTTACAGGCCGCCGACGACCCCGCCCGTAGGAATGGTGTCGAACCTGGGTACTCGATTAGCCGGGGAAGAAAACCCCGCTTACCGCTTTTTGTCCGGCGTACGCCTTCCTTCCGAATGGGATTGGACGGCGCTTGAGGAGGTGTTCGCGAAGGACCCGGATCTTAAGCTCTATTTCACACAGGCTATTCTCGCGCGTATCATCGAGCGAAAGCCCATTGCGATACGTTCGCAGGACAAGGCCGGCCTATTTGAGCGGGAGGGCAACACGGTCTATCTGCTTGACCGTGAAGGCCGCCGCATTCTCCAGGACGGACTGCCGGTGCGTTTCGTCCCGACGGCCGAGGATCTGGAATCGGCTAAGGAATCGATGCGCGTTGGCGGACGCGTGCGCGAAGTTGCCGCCGCCGCTCTAGGCACGCCGTCCGTCACTGTGGCGACGTTGACGGACCTGCTGCGGGAACGCGAGGAGTTCGCTGCGGCGGTACAGGCGCCGCTTGAAAGTTATCTAGTGGAAAATCCAAATGATTCGGCGCTTTCTATTGCCAAAAGTATGGAGTCATTCCCGCAGCTTGACGAGAGTGCGCCAGAGACGTTCGATGTGTATGCGGCGCACTACCTTGTCACGCTGCTCGAAGTCTCGCGAATGGGTCTGGCGAAAGGCGTGACGTTCCGTCTTACGGGCGACGCCGCGCGCGTCGAACGCATGCTTGCGTCGGAAGCCGGCAGGCAACTCCTCGAGAAGGGCGTGCTCACACGCGAACGGCCTTCGTCACCCGACGGCACTCCCGTCCGGGAAGTGCAGCTCACGACACCGGCGGGCATCGCCTCTTTGGAAGAAGGGCAGCCGTATCTTCCCGAGACGGCGCTTGTGCCGGGCGAGGACGTGCAATTCAAGGCATACGTTCTTCTGTCAATATTCGCGGGCCGCGTCGATCCCGAGAACCCGCCCGAGACCTTCGTCGGCGCTTATCGCGGGCTGCTCGGTGCCGAGGGCTCCAAGGGTCTCGACTCGTCTATCCTAGCGCGCTTCCTGCGCGGCGAAAAGGGGAAGAATGCCGTGGATGCCGCCCTATTCTATGCGCTCAAACCGATCCGCGCCATCGAATGGACGCAGGTCATACAGCTTTACCGCAATATCCAGAGGATGGTCTCTCAGGCGGCCTGATTTCGTTCACTCTGTAATACCAAAATGATAATGTCCTCTTTGACCAAAATAGAATTGTCCGGTCAAAGACAAGCTATCATGACCCTCCAAGGAGGGCCTCGTGATGACAGAGGACATTATCCCGATGAGTTTAAAAGAACTTAAGCGTCT
>ORJL010521284.1_pt1 | contig 31850 bp, 24 predicted proteins | sample 1779941 | NCBI WGS metagenome assembly ORJL01 (sample SAMEA104232317, study PRJEB22302) | groundwater metagenome | biome: forest; feature: aquifer; material: groundwater | place: USA | collected 2011-08-07 | depth 5.8 m | reverse complement strand
CCGTATCAACCCGCGGGTTATCAAACGCAAGGTGCTTAAGTTCCCCCTTAAACGCAAACATCACCTAAGCTGGCCTCAGCCTTCCATGCCATTCCGTTGTGCTGTCGCCATGCTTAACTAAACCGTATTGTCCCTAACCCTCCCTAGAAATCCAGGATTCGGTTCATTGTCTCCTCGCCAGCCTCCCAGACCGGCTGTATCCCGGTCACGCGAGCGGCATGTGGAGTAAGTGCGGTAATATCATCGCGATCTAGTAGGTCCAGACGCCACTTCCTGGCCCCCGCCATAAGCTGCTTCAAGCCGACACCAAGCCGATCGGTCATGTAAGTGTAAACTCCCAGCGCCGGCCAGGGCAGGTCCTGGCCCGGGGTTGCCCCGTTTTGGAAGTCCGTACTTGCGACGAAGAAGTGCTCCGGGCTACCGCCGTACAGCTCTCCAAACTTGTGAGGCAGGTTACCCTTTTCGGCCAGCTCCACAAAGTAATCGGACTTCATCGCAGCAGTCAACGGGGCACGGGCCATCGAGATAGTCTTGATGTACGGTCCGTGGCCATCCCCCAGGTTGCTCATAGCGATTGCCTTGAATATTTGCGTCTCATTGATGAACCCACCGGCAAAAGCGATGTCTGGAATATGCTTGCCCTTCTGCTTAAGAATCCTTATTCCTTGAAGCACCTGCGCCAGCAGATAAATCGTTGGCGTTGAGCACTCTTGCATCATGGGTACAGGGCTCATGCCGGTGCCTCCACCAGCCCCGTCAAAGGTGACCATGTCTATGTTGGCCTGCGAGGCACACTTAAGAGTGAACGCTACCACGGCCGGATTGTAGGCCCCTGTCTTCAAGAATACCCGTTTCGCCCCCTGGCTCCGCAGCCAGGCGATATCCTCTACAAAACTCTTCTCTTCCGGCATACCTACCCGGCTGTGCCTCTCAAAGCTCTGGAATACACGGTCTTTGAAGGCATCCTGCACCGCAGGATCGGTTGGGTCGGGCAGGACTATGTAACCACGCTTCTTCAGCATCAGGGCCGTGTCGAGGTCGAATATCCGTACCTCACCCCCGATAGCTTTGGCGCCCTGTCCCCATTTCCGTTCGATGGTATTGACCATCAGTTCTTTCATGGCGAACAGATCAATCTTGGCCCGAGTGTCTTCCACGTTCGTCTGGACGACGATATCTCCATGCTTGCCATCCCAGAAACGGCGGAAGCTCTCAATACGATAGGCCAGGTCCGGGGAGTGTATGACCTTTCCAGCGGAATCGAACTTGGCGTCCTTGTCCATGCCGCAAACGTTCTCGCCGATAGTCATGATCGTTCCCGAAATGGCCGCTCCCATCGCCAGGCCGTCCCAGTTGCGCTTGGCCACCGCGGTAGAACCGAGGGCTGCAATAATGGCGGGTACCTTGAGCGGTATGCCTCCTGCCACGGTGCTAATATCTACATTGGGGAATAGCGCCTTGTCCGAGTCCGCCTCTATACCTGAGGCCCCTCGTACCTCAACCATGATCTGAAAATGGGACCAGTCGAGGAAGTAGTCCTTATTCGATGCCTGGGTGCTTCGTCCGAACTCTTCCGGATTGGGGTACAGAACTTCCCGGCCTCGAAAGGCCGATTTTCCGATTTCACACAGGTGTCCGCACTCCCGGACGCATATAGGGCACATCCCGCTTATAGGAGAGGTGTCCTTGTGTCTAGTAGATGTGCCCGTCGTAGAGCGAGCGTTCTCAAGATATCCTGCCATAAGTATGCCTCCCGGTATTCTTATTGTCCTTCCCCAAAACCTCCAGGTTAGCGACCCCTAGACATTTTTTCGGATGGTGGTTGCCTTCCTTGCATCCCTCCCTTTCCTGTTACTTCAAAGTCCTCTTACGGGCGAGAACCCTATGTCCCCGCCATCCTGACGCCCAGGACCGACATTTCCGTGTCGGTCAGGCCTATAGCCCGCAAGTTCAAGCGGTTGCCCCGGAGACTTTCCAGGGCGTTGATGCCCATGCCTCCCAGCATGTCCTTGATCTCATGCTCCCATCCGTGGAGCAGGTTCACCAATCTCTCGGCGGCGATATCCGGGTTGATTCTCTTCGCCAGGTAATCATTGGTGGTGTTGATACCCCAGGAGCACTTGCCGGTATGGCACCCTCCGCATACGTGGCAGCCAATGGCAATCAGTGCCGCGGTGCCGATGTAGACCGCATCTGCGCCCAGGGCGATAGCCTTGAGCACGTCGCCGGCGTTGCGGAAGCCTCCGGCAGCGATAATGGACGCCTGGTTCCGGATGCCCTCCTGGCGCAGACGGGAGTCTACCGCAGCGATGGCCAGCTCTATAGGAATGCCGACATTGTCACGGATGATCTTCGGCGCTGCGCCGGTAGCGCCTCGCACGCCATCCAGGGCGATGATATCGGCGCCTGCCCGCACCATCCCGCTGGCGATAGCCGCCGCGTTGTGTACCGCGGCGATCTTGACGGAGATCGGCTTGGTGTAGTTAGTGGCCTCTTTCAGGGCGAATATAAGCTGCGAGAGGTCCTCGATCGAGTATATATCGTGGTGAGGCGCCGGTGACAGCGCGTCGGTACCAGTCGGGATCATGCGGGTTTCCGATACGTCTGCGCTTACCTTCTCGCCCGGTAAGTGTCCGCCGATGCCCGGCTTGGCCCCCTGGCCGATCTTGATCTCGATGATACGCCCCACGTTCAGGTAATCGGAATGCACGCCGAAGCGCCCCGAGGCTACCTGCACTATGGTGTTGTTGCCGTACTTGTAAAGCGAGCGGTGAAGCCCCCCCTCGCCGGTGTTAAAAAGGGTGCCAACCTCGCTTGCCGCCCGGGCTAATGACCTGTGCACGTTAAGACTGACAGCCCCGTAGGACATGGCTGAGAAGACCACCGGCAGCTCGATGGCAACCTGAGGGGCCAGCTTGGTAGTGATCTTTACGCTATTAGAGTCGACCTGGACTCCGTCCGGCTTACGTCCCAGGAAGGTGCGCAGCTCCATTGGCTCTCGCAGAGGGTCGATGGAGGGGTTGGTAACCTGGCTGGCGTTCAGCAAGAGGTGGTCCCAGTAGATACGATGGGGCTTTGGTGTGCCCATCCCGGTGAGCAGTATGCCTCCGGTCTCCGCCTGCCGGATAATGTCCTCGATGACCTCCGGGCGCCAGTTGGCGTTGTCGCTAAACTGGTACGGGTTCCGGCTTATGCTCACGGCCCCGGTGGGACAGAACGTCACGCAGCGCTGGCAGTTGTAGCACCGCTCGTCGTGGCTGCGCATCTCGTCCATTTCCGGGATATATTCGTGCGTGTCCCAGCCGCACTGGCGCACGCATACCTTGCACTTGATACACTTCTCCGGGTCTCGGTCTATCCTGAAGCGTGTCTTTACGTAGCTCTTCACGCCACTCCCCCTTTGAAAGCAACCAGCTTCCCATCCATGCCGTCCAATTGGGCTTCAGCCGGCACATGCTCGCCCAGCCTGCCGATAACCGGCTCGCCCCCCATGGGTATCCAGGTCTTGTCCAGGTCACGGCAGATGAGGCGGATGGCTGATTCCTCAGAGGAGAGGTAGAGCATCGGCCCCTTGACCCCGACGGTCAGCGGGCGCAAACGGATCCGGTCTGTCAGCCCGATCATCTCACCCTGGTGGGCGATAACGACCGTGAAAGGCCCGTTCATCAGGAGGCTGGGATAGACTTGCCGGAGTATCTGGTACTGGTTCCTCTCTTCTTCCGGCATTCGGTCTATCTGGCTCCACAGTGGAGCCGCCATGACCTTGGCCGCCATCTCTACCGGCAGTCCGTGCTTGCGTATCAGAAGGTCTACCGCGTAGGCCATAACCTCGGTGTCAGTATGCATGGTGCATTGATACCCGTACATCTCGAGGAATCGGCGGTTGGCGCCGTAAGATGAGATCTCACCGTTGTGGACCACGGTCCAGTCCAGGATACTAAAGGGGTGTGCTCCGCCCCACCAGCCGGCGGTATTGGTCGGGAACCGGCCGTGAGCGGTCCAGAGGTATCCGTTGTATTCCTCGAGCCGGAAGAATCTCCCGATATCCTCCGGGTAACCGACCCCCTTGAAGACCCCCATGTTCTTGCCGCTGGAGAAGACGAAAGCCCCCTCGAAGGTGGCGTTAATGGCCATCACCTTCTCCACCATGTAGTCCTCTTCTGTCTGGTCACGCCGCTTGTAATTCTCTACTTCCAGGAAGTAGCGCCAGAGGACCGGCGGCCGGGTCACGCCTTTGGCCGGCCGGGTGGGTATCTCCTCGTCCGTCAGCAGGTTAAAGTGGTGCTTGAGAAAGTCCTCCACGGGGTATTGGTGGGACTTATCCTCAAACATGATGTGAAGGGCAAAAGCCTGGGCGTGCTCCGGGTAGATGCCATAAGCGGAGAAGCCTCCGCCGAGGCCGTTACCGCGATCGTGCATAATGCCGATGGCGTTGATAATGTCCTCGCCCGAGAAGCGTCCTCCACTGCGGTCCATCATCCCGAAGAGAGAGCATGCCTCTATAACCTTGCCCTCGTTGTAGGGGTTGTTCCGTTCAAAATATGGCGCCATGATTACCCTCCGGTTACCGCCCCTGGCCAGGCTGGCCAGTCAGGACTGGGGATACTTTACGGGGCAGACGGTTGCTCCCTGAGAGCTTCTCCTGGCGCAGTTCGGCCGGCAGGAATGCCCAGCCGAAATCCGCCGCCAGTAGCTTCTCTCGGAAGCTGCTTACTTCCACCCTGTCCCTCATCAGTCCCAGGAGGATGCCTGCCTTGTCTATCTCTCCTACAAGGACCATGCCAACGACCCGGTTGTCCTTGAGGACCAGTTTCTTGTACTGTCGCTTCTCCCGGTCCAGTACCTTCAGTACCTGATAGGTGTCGTCCAACGGCTCATAGAGACCGGCGGATACGATCGGGAGATTGAAGTATTTCAGCGAGTTCATCGCCACGCCGCCGGGGTACTCCGTCTCCAGGCCGGCCATGTTGTATCCGGCAACCCGCCCACCGAGGTAGGCGTTCGGCCAGATTGGCACTACCCGGTTGATGCCGTATATGAAGTCGAAAGCCTCAGCGACATCGCCACAGGCGTAGACATCCGGGACGCTGGTAGTCATGCGCCGGTCTACCACGATACCCCGGTTGACCTGTATGGCGCTCCCCGATGCCAGCTCGGTCCGGGGCACGACGCCGATGGCCGCTACTACCATGTCACAGGTCAGCGTCTCTCCGCTGGCCAGGGTGACGCCTCCGACTGTTGAATCATCGTCTGCCCGGCCCAGAATGCGCTGCACTGTCTCGCCCATGAGGACCTTCACACCGAGATCAGCCAGGGCCATCTGCGTGAGCAGCGCCCCGTCCCGATCAAGGATGGTGTTCAGGACCCAGTCCTTGAGCTCTATTACGGTTACCTCAACTCCGCGCTTGACCAGGGCTTCGGTAACGCTCATTCCGATCAACCCGCCGCCGATCACCACCGCGCTGCGGGTCTTGGGCAGCGCCGCGCCTATCTTCTCGGCATCGCCCAGGGTAGTGAAGGTGAAGATTCCGGACTTGTCCAGACCCTCCATCCGGGGAACGAAGGGGACGCCTCCGGTGGCAAGCAAGAGCCGGTCCCAGCTCAGCGTCTCGCCACCCTCCAGCCTGACCAGCCTCTTTTCCAGGTCAAGGGCCACAGCCTTCTGTCCCAGGACTGCCTGGATGTTGTTCTGCTCGTAGAAATCCTGCGGGCGGTAGAGCATATCTTGCATAGTGCTCTTGCCGGCGAGGTATTCAGAGATGCGAGGCCGGGAGTATACCTGGTATGGCTCGTCCGAGATGATTGCCAGAGAGCCCTGCCGGTCTACCCCCCGAATGGCCTCAACGGCTCCGACGGCTCCGACCGAATTGCCGATGATTAGGTACCTAGCCAAGACTGAACTCCTCCTGCGACAGTAGGAGGGCCTGATTGGGGCAGTTCTCCACGCACGCGGGTGTTTCCCGGTCAGGACAGAGGTCGCACTTCACTGCGACCTTTCGGGTGCGGTCCATCGTAATCGCGCCATACGGACAGGCCAGCACGCAGGTCCAGCACCCCATGCATTTCTGCTCGTCCAGCAGCACTGTGCCATCCTCCTGCTTCCGGATGGCTCCCGTCAGGCATGAATATGCGCAGAGAGGCTCCTCACAATGAAGACATTGTACGGCGAAGGAGAGCGCACCCTGCTCCTCCACCCGCACCCTGGCCAGGGTACGCGGATTTTCCTTGTTGAAGGCATACACCAGGTCTTTGGACTGCGAGTGCGCGACCAGACAATGGACCTCGCACAAGCGGCAGCCGATGCATACCTCCTCCCTCCTCCTAATCAACTTCACCATCTAATCCTCTTCCAGGGTTGAAGTATCGCCCTCCGGGAGGCCCAGTTCTCTGGCCTTGAGGAGGCGGCGCATGATCTTGCCGCTCCTGGTCTTGGGCAGAGACGCCACGAACTCGATCTCTCGAGGGTAGGCGTGGGCCGCGAGCCTGTGCCGGACGAATTCCCTTATTTCTTCCTTCAGCGCGTCTGAAGGTTGGTGCCCTACTTTCAGTGAAACGAACGCCTTGACGATCTCCATACGGTCCGGGTCGGGCTTTCCGATGACCCCGGCCTCGGCCACTGCGGGGTGTTCTATCAGAGCGCTCTCGACCTCGAACGGTCCTACCAGGTGGCCGGCGGTATTAATGACGTCATCAGCCCGTCCGACAAACCAGAAGTAGCCGTCTTCATCCTTCCAGCCCCGGTCTCCCGTTATATACCAGCCGTTCTTGAATTTGGACTGGTACATCTCGGTGTTGTTCCAGTAGGTACGGAACATGGACGGCCAGCCGGGACGGAGGGCCAGGTGACCCTCCTGGTTGGCAGGCGTCTCCTCCCACTTGTCGTTCAGGATGGCCGCCTGGATGCCCGGGAAGGGCTTGCCCATGGAACCGGGCCGAATCTCCATGACCGGGTAATTGGCGATCATAATACTGCCCGTCTCGGTCTGCCACCAGTTGTCATGGAAGGGTAGGCCAAAGACAGTCTGTCCCCAGAAGATGGCCTCCGGGTTAAGAGGCTCTCCCACGCTGCAGAGATATCTCAGGCTGCTGAAATCGTACCGGCTGGGAAGCTCCTCGCCGGACTTCATGAGCATGCGAATGGCGGTGGGCGCCGTGTACCAGACCGTCACCCGGTAATCTTCGATTATCTGGTACCATACCTGGGGGCTGAACCCCCCTTCATATACCAGGGAAGTTGCGCCGTTGGACCAGGGGCCAAACATGCCGTAAGAGGTCCCGGTGACCCAGCCGGGGTCGGCGGTGCACCAGTATATGTCTTCTTCCTGGAGGTCCAGGATATATTTGGCGGTGGCGAATTGCGACTGGATAGCGCCGTGCACGTGGACGGCGCCCTTGGGCTTGCCGGTAGTGCCGGAGGTATAGTGCATCACCGCGTAGTCATCAACAGTGGTGTGGGCAATCTCCGCGTCCCGTGACGCGCTGGCCATGGCGTCTTTGTAGCTGATCTCCCCGGGACCCAAAGCGCCTCCCACCTGGTCACGGTCCACGACAATAATGTGCTTGAGGTCGGGCAGATCGGCCCTGATCTGGTCGACCCGGTCCTTCAGCTCCGGGCAGGTAACCAGGACCGTTGCGCCGCTGTCCCGCAGCCGGTCACGTATGGCCTCCGGTCCGAAGGCGGAGAAGAGGGGGCCGATGACCCCACCAGCCTTCAGGGTCCCAAAGGCGGTGACATAAAGCTCCGGGATGCGGTTGAGGAACACAAAGACCCGGTCGCCCTTCTGAAGCCCCAGGCCTCTCAGCACATTCGCAAAGCGGTCGGTCAGGTGCTTGAGGTCCTGGAAGGTATACTTCTCCGTCGTAAGGCTCTTGCTTACCCAGCAGAGGGCCACCTTGTTCTTGCGCCAGGTGAGGCAATGGCGGTCAATGGCTTCGAAGGCCATATTCAGGCCCCCGCCCGGCAGCCATCCGAAGCTACTCTTTATTGAGTCCCAATGGAACTCCTTGCGAGTCGCCTCGTAGTCCTGCAGGTTGGACTTTATGACCATGTCTTGCCAACGAGGTTTGGTGATCGGCTTGTGCTTCATCCTACCTGACCTCCGCGATATGCCCGTCTGGTCTCTTCACTCAGCCAGCCCAGCGGATCAGGGATGCTCCTGAGCTTTCCTGGTGCTAGGCCGGGCTATTGCCGAAAAGGTCTTCTGATCCTGCCCCTATAGTTACAAAAGGCTGACGATCAACGCTCGTCAGCCTTCTCTTGCCTGCCATAGCGCTCCACTGGCTACCCAGTGACAGTCCAGGGTCTTTTCGGCCCTGTCCCAGCTGGAGGAAGCGGGTCTTCACTCCAGCTTCGGCGGAAACCCCTTTCCCGGCGCCTCATTGCCGCCCGGCTCAGCGACGGTACTGATGATTTACGCACCTCTATTCAAGGCTGTGATTATTACAAAGTTTACCATACAGATGAACGGCACGTCAATTTGGGGGTTCTGCCCAAGACCGGGGGGGCAACGGCTTACTGTGGGGAAAAGAGGAATGCCGTGGTCTCTGCACCTTCAGTGCCACCGTCTATATCGGATAGACCGTATGCTTATCAGTTCCCTCGCCCTGCCGCAGCAGGGAGAGGGATAGGGTGAGGGTCACTCCTCTGCCGGCCACAGCAATCAGTTACTTCTCGGCTCTCATCGCCAGCCTCTTGTTAGGGAGCAAGGAGGATCATAACGTGGGTGGCTTCCCCTCACCTTGATCCTCTCCCCACTGCGGTGGGGCGAGGAAATACTATTAGGCCGAATCCGCTAGCCCCGTGTTTTTGGCAGAACCTCAATTCTGACAGTCAGGTAGCGGCGGTGGTCACTCGGCTTCAGTGGGGAAGACGACATCGGCTGGCATGCCGGGCTTCAGCTCCCCGTTTAATCCGTCGCGAATTTGGACCTTGACGGCCACGACCTGGGTCACCCGCTTCTCTTTGGTCACCACGTTTCTTGGGGTAAACTCCACCTGGTCGGATATGTGGACCACTTCGCCCGCAAAGGGCCGATTGGGGAAGGCATCGACGTAAACGTGCACAGGCATGCCCAGCGTCAAGCGTCCGACGTCCGTCACCGGGATGAACACGTTGATAAACAGGTCGTTTAGATTGGCCAACTGCGCGATGGCGGCGCCGGGCGCCACCACTGCACCAGGTTCCTGGATGCGGCTCAGGACCACTCCGGCAATCGGCGCTCGCACCGTGGCCTTGTTTAGCCTGGCCCGAGCTAGGTTGGCAGCGGCGTTAGCCTGGTCTACGTTGGCCGAGGCTTCGTCGACCGCCGCCCAGGCCTGGTCCACCGTTGCCTGAAGCTGGGCCATCTGCTCGGGCGTGGGACGTTGGCCCTCGGCGATGGCCAAGCGTACCTCGGCATCGCGAACGCTGGCCAGGTCTTCATCGACGCTTCGCGTGGCCAGGTCGACCGCTTCCTGGAGTTGTTGCAGTTGACCGGGGCTCACGTTCTCGGGGACGGCCTGAGCGTCGGCCAGGGCCGCCGCGGCTGCGTGCAGGGAAGCCTGTGCCCCGGCAAGGTTGCTCCTGGCTTGCTCCACTGCGGTCGCGAATTCTTGCTGTTGTGCGGGTGATGAACTCCCGGAAGTGACGTCGGCCAGGCGAGCCTCGGCGGTGTCAAATCGCCCTTGCGCATCACTGTTCGCCTGCCGTACCTGCGCTATCGCTCCTCTGAGTTGGGCGATCTGACCCGGGTTGGTGTGCCCGGCCTGGCCTTCGACAAGCTGTCTCTCGGCACTTTGCAGCCCGTCCAGCGCCGGGCCGAAGACGCTGCGCGCCTGATCCAGCGCCGAGCGGAGCTGATCGAGGCGCTCACTGGAGGAGGGGCGGTCGCATGCCGTGCGGGCCACGTCGATTTGGTCTTGCGCCTGCTTTAGGCCGTCTACCGCCGTGTTAAGGACGTTGGTAGCCTGCTCCACATCCGTCGTGAGCATCTCGAACTGCGTTGGAGGGAGGCTTTCCCCGGCAGCGGTGAGGGTGGCCTCGGCGTCAAGCAACCCGGCCTGTGCCTGCTCGCTTCTGAGTCGAGCCTCCACCAGCGCAGTCGTGATCTGCTCGATCTGTCGCGGGGAAGGACGCTCACACGTGGCCCTGGCTCCGGCCAGCTTGGCTGCTGCGCTGCGCTGCGCGGCCCAGGCTTCATTCTGGCGCGCTTGGGCGCCCCGCACCGCAGCATCGGCCTGCCAGACCAGCGGATCGAGGTCGGCCGTATCTAATCGTGCTATGGTCTGCCCCTCGTATACGGTCTGTCCTTCCTCGACCAATACCTGGCTTACCTTCTCAGAGATCTCCGCCCTGGCGAAGACCTCTGTGGTCTCTATAGTGCCGGAGGCCGTCAGACCTTCCCCGGCGAAGCGGCTCAGAATGTACCAGCCGGCCAGCGCCGCGACGAGCAGCAAGATAGGGATCAGGTAAACCTTGCGGATGTTAGGCATTTATCCGCCAACCTCAATGCATGTCATCAGTCCCTTCGCTCGTCAAGCTGAGGAAGACATCTTCCAGAGTGGGGGCCATAGGCGCGATACTCTCGACCCCGATGCCGTTCTGCTGAAGGGCGGCGCGGACGCTCGCCGGGTCAACCCTTCGGGCGAGGACCTGGATGGCTTTGCCATAGAGTGTCACCTGGGATAGGCCTGGCAATTGCCGCAGTACTGCGCGGCCTCGTAGCGGGTCGTCGCAGGTGATGGCCAGCATCTGGCCGGGCAGATAGCGTGCCTTGAGGTCGGCCGGGGTAGAGAGCGCCCGCAGCTCTCCGTTGTGCATCATACCAACCCGGTTGGCGTGCTCCGCCTCATCAAGGTAGTGCGTCGTCATAAACACCGTCACGCCGGTCCCCGTGAGTCCGAAGATCAGGTCCCAGAAGCTCCGGCGTGATGCCGGATCGACCCCGGCAGTCGGTTCATCCAGGAACAGCAACTGCGGCTGGTGGACGAAGGCGCAGCCGAGGGCCAGCCGTTGTTTCCATCCCCCGGAAAGATGCGCCGCGAGTTGTCTCTCCCGCCCGCTGAGGCCGGCCATTGCGATGAGCTCGTCGATCCGCCGCTTGAGACCGGAAGCGGGTACCTGGTAGGCGCCCGCGTAGAACTCCAGGTTTTCCCGTACTGTCAGGTCTTCGTACAGGGCAAACCGCTGGCTCATGTAGCCTATGTGCTGCTTCAATTGCTCGGCCTCCTGGACGATGTCGAATCCCAGTACTTCGCCGTGGCCGGAGGTTGGCTCCAGGATGCCACAGAGCATTCGGATCGTCGTGCTCTTTCCCGACCCATTTGGTCCGAGAAACGCAAACACCTCGCCTCTCTGCACCTCAAACGATACGTCCTTGACGGCCACGAGGTCGCCGTAGCGCTTCGTCAGGTGCTCCACCCGGACCGCCGCTGCCGTCGTATTCATTCAGTCAATCCGCTTCCGGAACCGGTTGACCGCCAGCGCAAGCATCCCGAAACTGAACACGGTCAGTCCCATCGCCTGAGGCCAGAGGGCCGTCAGCCCGACCCCTTTAAGCATGATGCCCCGGATGATCTCCAGGAAATAGGTCGTGGGAAACAGGTCGCCAACGATCTGGAGAACCAGCGGCAGGCTCTCGCGTGGGAACAACACCCCGGAAACGAAGAAGGATGGCAAGATGAAGACTTGGGCCATTTGCTGGGCCTGGGGCTGCGTCCGTGACGCTACGGAGATCAGCAGGCCGATGCCCATGGAGCCAAGAACGAACGGGATGGTCAGGAGGAGAAGCAAGAGCAGCGAGCCGGCGACGCCGACGCCAAAGAGCAGGCGTGCTACTATCAGTGACAGGGCCATGGAGACGAACGCCAGCAGCACGTTGGGCAGGACCTTGCCTATCATTAGCTCCAGTGATGTAATCGGCGTCACGACCAGTTGCTCCAATGTTCCCCGCTCGCGTTCCCGGACGACGGCGAGGGCGGTCAGGAGCATCGCTTGAAACGGAACGAACATGCCCACCAGACCCGGCACGATGAAGATCGCGCTGTTCAAGGTCGGGTTGTAGAGCACCAGGGGCCGGAGATCGATGCCCGGCCGGCCACCGTTCTGGCTCCCCTGGCCCGTATCGCCGCCCAGAGCCTTGGCCGACTGGTCCTGCGCGATGAGCCCTCCGGCGGAGAGCGCTGCCTGCGCGACATTCGGGTTGGACCCATCGACGACTATCTGCACTGTGGCTGTCTCCCCTTTCGCCAGCTTGTCGCCAAAATCTGGCGGGATCACCAGTACGACTCTGGCCGAGCCTTCGTCGATAGCTTGCAGGGCCTGGTTGCGGGTGCCGGCCCAGGGTTGGAGATCGAAGTAGCCCGAGTTCTGAAAGGCTGCGGCAAAAGCGCGACTCGCGGCGGTGCGCGACTCGTCGTACACGATAGCCGGCAGATGGTCCACGTCGGTATTACCGGCATAGCCGAACAGCAGCAACTCCATGACAGGGGCCAGCAGGACGAAGCCGAGCGTCCGGCGGTCCCGCAGCAAATGGATGAATTCTTTGCGAATGACCGCAAACAATCGACTCCAGCTCATGTGCCACCTGTTGGCAACTGAGCTGGCAGATGGAGGGGGGTATGACTCAGCAAGACGAAGGCCGGTACCGAGAGGAGGATGTCCACCCAAAGGTAGCCCCACTCCTGGTGCCGGCCTTGCTGGCGTTTGGTCTCCCGTGACCCAGGCCCTTCTCTCATAACAAAAGTATATGAGGGAAGGATTAAGTTTTAGCGATAACTTTCTACCATTCCTGAATGTGCCGGCTGAAGGTGTCCACTACGAAATCGACCACTTTCTTGCCGAACTCGGCATTGGCCTTCTTGAGCCCTGCGCCCATGGCGCCGCTCGGATGGGCCTGCCGGAATTCGGCCGGTCCGTAGAAGAGGATGTGCTTCTTCGGGATCGTAGACTCGGCCAGTTCCATGTTCACGATCTCCGGGGTGAGGTACAACGACACGGAGGTCTCGTTGGCGCCGGCGTGGCCGTCCGGCCTCGGGAAGCCGTCCATAACCATCTGTACGACCTTGTTGTGCGTGAACCAGGTGCGTATCTTAATCTGCATGCCGGGGTAGGCGGCCAGCGCCTGGGGCACCATACCCTCAAGGCAGGGGACGTTCTCTCCATGTGCGTTGACAATGAATATTCGCCGGAAACCCTGCCGGTAGACGCAGGAGAGGATATCCATTACCACCGCCTGGAAGGTAGGGGTCTGCAGGCTGATGGTGCCGGGGAAGTCTACCAGGGGCGTGGACATGCCAAAGTAGAGGACCGGAGCCACGATCACGCCGGCTCTCTCGCCCACCATGGTGGCCAGCTTGTAGCCAGTGATTGAATCGTTGCCGAGAGCCATGTGGTATCCGTGCTCCTCGCAGCTCGCGGTAACCAGGATAATGCGATCATCCTTCTTCAGGTAGTCCTCTACCTGGGCCCAGGTCATCTTCTCCAGTAGCATGGCCGCTCCTTTCTAGTCTTTGACAATGAGGCTATTCTAGGTCAGGGTCGGGTGGTTTGCAAGGGGCGCTAGACTTTGGCGGGCGCCCCCGGACTCCCAACCTATTGTACCTCCCCACATGACGATGCTATAATCTGATGCGTTATGGCAAAGCCGGACCATACTTCGCGGGTAAAGGAGTGTGCCTGCCTCGCGGCGGGCCTGTGGCATCATGACTAATCAAGCAAAGCTTCAGCATCTTAACGATCTCTTAGATCAGGCCAGACTGGGTGGTGGGGAGAAGCGCATCAAGGACCAGCATAAGAAGGGCAAGCTGACAGCCCGAGAGAGGCTGAACGTGCTTCTGGATGAAGGGTCGTTCGAAGAGTTGGATGCCTTTGCGACCCACCGGACCTCGGACTTCGGTCTGGATAAGGAGCGTCCACTGGGCGATGGGGTCGTGACTGGCTACGGGCGTATCGATGGGCGCCTGGTCTACGTGTTTGCCCAGGACTTCACCGTTTTCGGTGGGTCTCTGGGAGAAGTACACGCCCAGAAGATCTGCAAGATCATGGACCTGGCCCTGAAGAACGGCGCCCCGGTTATCGGCCTGAACGATTCCGGCGGGGCCCGGATTCAGGAAGGGGTCGTGAGTCTCGGCGGGTATGCCGATATCTTCCTGCGCAACACCCTGGCCTCCGGCGTCGTACCCCAGATATCGGTCATTATGGGTCCCTGCGCCGGGGGCGCGGTTTATTCGCCTGCAATCACTGACTTCATCGTCATGGTCAAAGACACCAGCTACATGTTTATCACCGGCCCCAACGTTATTAAGGCGGTAACCAGAGAAGAGGTCAGCTCGGAGGAGCTCGGCGGGGCCATGACGCATGCGACCAAGAGCGGAGTCTGCCACTTCGCCTCTGATAGCGAGCAGGAGTCCCTGCTCCTGGTCCGTGAGCTGGTGAGCTACCTGCCCCAGAACAACCTGGAAGACCCTCCTATGTTCGAGTGTCTGGACGATCCCGAACGCATGGAGGAAGACCTGGTGAACGTTGTTCCGGATGATCCGAACAAGCCGTATGACATGCGAGAGATCATCCACCGGGTCGTGGACGACGCTGAGTTCCTGGAGGTGCACGAGTACTACGCCGCGAATATTATCGTCGGCTTCGCCAGGCTGGGCGGTCGGGCGGTGGGAATCATCGCCCAGCAGCCGGCAGTCCTGGCAGGAACGCTGGACATAGATTCATCGACCAAGGGTGCCCGCTTCGTGCGTTTCTGTGATTCATTTAATATCCCACTGGTGACCTTTGTGGACGTCCCCGGCTTCATGCCCGGCGTGGCGCAGGAGTACGGCGGGATCATCCGTCACGGCGCCAAGCTGCTGTACGCCTATTGCGAGGCGACTGTACCCAAGGTCACGGTTATCACCCGTAAGGCCTACGGCGGCGCCTATGACGTCATGAGCAGCAAGCACGTTCGCGGCGATATCAACTACGCCTGGCCAACCGCCGAGATCGCAGTCATGGGTCCCGACGGGGCAGTGAATATCGTCTTCAAGGACGAAATAGATAAGTCCGGCGATCCTGAGGTTACCAGGAAGAGATTGGTAGAGGACTACCGGGAGAAGTTTGCCAGCCCCTATATCGCCGCTGCCCGTGGTTATATAGATGCGGTGATCGATCCCCGGGAAACCCGGCCCAGGCTGATCCGGGCACTCGAGATGCTGGAGAATAAGCGGGATGGCAATCCGCCCAAGAAGCACGGGAACATCCCGCTCTAGGAAGCCACGTTGAGCCCGTCGCGTTGCCCGACAATAGGAGGTTGATCACTTATGAAGTCTAAGCCCGTGCGGATCACGGATACCGTATTACGGGACGGTCACCAGTCACTGCTGGCTACCCGTATGCGCACTGAAGACATGGTACCCATTGCCGAGAGACTCGACTCGGTTGGCTACCACTCACTGGAGGTCTGGGGAGGCGCAACGTTCGATACCTGTCTCAGATTCCTGAACGAGGACCCCTGGGAGAGGCTGCGGACCCTCAAGAAGTATATCAAGAAGACGCCGCTGCAGATGCTCCTGCGCGGGCAGAACGTTGTGGGATATCGGCATTATCCCGACGATATCGTCGAGCGCTTCATTGTCAAGGCTGTCGAGAACGGGATGGACATCTTCCGCATCTTTGATGCCCTGAACGACGTGCGTAATCTCGAGTGGGCCATGAAGGTCGTGAAGCGAGAGAAGGCCCATGTCCAGGCAACTATCTGCTACACCATCAGCCCGGTCCATAACAACGATTTCTTTGTGGGTATGGCCAAGCAACTGCAGAGTATGGGGGCTGACTCGATCTGCATAAAGGATATGGCTGGACTCATCTCTCCCAGTGACGCGTATGACCTGGTGAGCAAGATGAAGGCCAGTATCGGCATTCCTATTCAACTCCACTGCCACTATACCAGTGGAATGGCTTCTTCGGCTTATCTGAAAGCCGTCGAGGCCGGCGTTGATATCCTGGACACGGCCATATCGACCATGGCCCTCGGTACATCGCAGCCTCCAACTGAGACGGTTGTCAGCATGCTGCAGGGCACTCCTAGTGACACCGGCCTCAACCTGGAGTCCCTTTCAGAGATCGCCAAGTACTTCGCCGATGTGCGGAGGCTCTACCGGGACTTTGAGGGCGAGCTAATCGGAGTCGATACGAACGTTCTGATCTATCAGATCCCCGGGGGCATGATCTCTAACCTGGTATCCCAGCTCCGGGACCAGAACGCCATAGGACGGTTGGATGAAGTATTAAAAGAGGTGCCCCAGGTCCGCAAGGACATGGGATACCCACCGCTGGTCACTCCTTCCAGCCAGATAGTGGGCACTCAGGCGGTACTGAACGTGGTCACTGGCGAGCGTTATAAGGTGGTGCCCAAAGAGGTCCGTACTTATTTCCAGGGCCTTTACGGCAAGCCCCCCGGGAAGTTAAACCAGCAGGTCAAGAAGGCTATTCTGGGTGACGAGAAGCAGATCGAGGGCCGTCCGGCGGACACGCTGGCTCCGGAATATCCCAAGGCCGTCGAGGATACCAAAGGCATAGCCACGTCCGAGGAAGACGTGATAACCTATGCTCTCTTCCCCCAGGTGGCTATGGACTTCTTCAAGAGCCGGGTAGACGGCGTAGTCCTCGGTAAGGACCTGGTGGCGGCCATCGCCGCGGCTCTCGTGCCGGTAGTGCCCGAGCCCGCCGCCCCTGCTCCTGGCGCACGGCGGGTCCTGGTGCAGTCGTCTCAGGGCATTAGCGCCTGGAAGCTGGCCGGTCGCGTTCAGATAACTAATTCACGGTTGGGAGGATAGGAATGAGGCTCTCCGTAGAAGGAAGGGAATTCGAGGTTGATATCGCTCCCGGCCAGATCAAGGTGGATGGTAAGCCGTTCAAGATTGACATAAAAGGTGCTTCCGGCGAGAAGACCGCCGTGCACGTAGACGGCATGCCTTACCAGGTGGAGATCAAGGAGCGCCGGGGATCCGAGGTAGTGGTCGCAATAGGTGGTAAGTCCTACAACGTGATACTCGAGACCCCTTCCCGTGCCCCGCTGGCGGCGCGGCCCTCCCGTCCCGCTCCGGTCGACGCTCCGGCTTCTGCCCCTCATCCCAAAGTGGAGGCAAAGGCGCCAGAACCTGCTAAAACGGTTACTAAGGAGGAGGCTCCTGTTTGCGACATGCCTTACCTGGATGGGGTCACTGCGGTCATGCCCGGCCGGATCCTGTCCGTAAAGGTCCAGGAGGGCCAGGCGGTCAAGATGGGTACCGTTCTCTGCATCCTGGAAGCCATGAAAATGGAGAACGAGATCCGTGCCCCCAAGGATGGCACGGTCACCAACCTTCAAGTCAAGGATGGGACTATCGTGAACGGTGGCGATCTTCTCATGATGGTGTGTTAGAAATAGAGGTCTTGACATTAATGCACGGTGTTCATATACTTCCCTGTACCGAGTCTGACAATAGTGAGGCTTTGAAGGGGGAGCGATGTACGTAAAAGACTACATGGTGACCAGGGTTATCACCGTTTCCAGCGATACTCTGGTGACAGACGCGCAGGATCTGATGAAGAGGCATGACGTTAGACGGTTGCCTGTGGTAGACCGTGGACATCTGGTGGGCCTCGTGACGATGCCGGATATCAAGGAGGCCGCGCCTTCGTCCGCTACCTCCCTGAGCATCTGGGAGCTTCACTACCTCCTCGCCAAGCTGAGGGTCGGCGAGATCATGACGAAGGCCGCTAAGCTAATCACGGTACCACCTAACACTACCATCGAGGACGCGGCCCGTATCGCCCGGCAGCACAAGATTGGGTCGTTACTGGTGGTCGAGGGCAAAGATCAGCTGGCAGGCCTGCTGACGGATACCGATATTTTCGATATCCTGATTGATATCCTCGGGCCTTATGATGGCACCGTCCGTCTCCACTTCTACGAGTCCTTCAAGGGTAAGCCTCTGGGTGAAATTACGGATACAATAAACAAGCACCACATGCTGATTCATAGTATGTTCGTTGTCACGGCTCCGGGCTCCGGCCGGAAAGACCTGATCGTGCGGCTTGGAACGGATGACGCCAGCCCGGTTATCAGCGACTTCCGGGCCAAGGGTTACACGGTAGAGCAGAGCGCTTAGCTCCCTCTTAATCACCTAAGGACCATCACAAGCCCCAGGCGATTAGCCTGGGGCTTTGTGCTATGTGTCCAGAACTTTGACGGGTCTCCCTTCATGTCAGGGGCGTATGTCTGCCGGGAGTCGGCTTCAAGCGCGGTAGGCGTCCTCGGCCCTCTCCGCCAGCCGGTCCCAGTGAAACTCGGTGAGAATTCGCGTCCTGGCCTCGTGTCCCAGGCGCCGCCGGAGGCCGGCATCCTGGAGCAGCCTGACCACCCGGCCGGCGAATCCCTGCACATCTGCAGGCGGAGCCAGCAGCCCGCTCTCTCCGTCCACTATATACTCGGCTGCCTGTCCGACGCGATCTGCCACGACTGGCAGTCCAGCACCCATCAGCTCTACTAGCTTGAGAGGGCACTTGGTGCGGTTGACCAGTGTATCGTCCAGCGGATAAATGGCTACATGGGCCCGCTGAAAATAGGGGGGCAGGTCCTCCGGGCGTGTCCATCCAGCCATCTCGATGCGGTCTCCGATGCCCGCTTCTTCGACCAGGCGGGATACTTCTCTTTCCTCGCCGTGGAGTCCCTGTCCGACGATCAACAGCCTCGCTTGAGGTACCTGGCGGAGCACTTCCTGAAAGATCGCGACGAGCCTCCTGGACTGAAACTCGAAGAACCGGGTATAGAGCAGGAGTGTGAGATCCTGTGTGTCTCCCTGCGTCTCGCTGGGAGAAAAACCCTGAATGCTACCAGAGGCCCCGTTCGGAACGTAGAAAATGCGGGCTTCCGGCACGCCGGCCTGCGAAACCATTGACGAAAGCGCCCGGCTGGCCGTGGTCACCGCATCGGCATGGCGCAAGCCCCAGGGCTCCTGGAACGCGAAGACCCTTCGCTGCAGGGGACCGTAGGGTCCGAGCTCGTTCCAGCCGCCTTTGCCTTCCCAGTCATCAGTGTCCACAACGAGCCTGGCGGAAACCGTGCCGGCTCTCTTGAGAAGCCAGCAGGACATGGCCACCAGGCCGGAAAAGGCCTTGGGCTTGAAGACGTGGATAACTTGAGGCCGGTGCCTGAGGGCCTGGCGCAGCGTGCGCCAGGTCAAGAGTGGATACCAGACCGGCGGAAACCGGTGAGGCAACGGGGTATGCCATACATCTACTCCCTGGAGTGACATCCGCCGTCCGGAGTATGCCGGATTGTCCCAGGGGGGTACTATCAATAGAACTTCATGTCCTCGCCGGGCCAGGGCTGCTGCCAGCGGCAGGGCCCTGCCGCTGGTCGTCCCCTTGGGCTCCAGGGCAAAGGGGCCGATCAGCGCGATCCGCATGCTGCCTCTGTGTAATGAGTCATGACTTAGAAAGCCGGTACGAGCGATGTATTGCCTAGCGAGGAATACCGAGCCGCTCCAGAAGGACCTCTATGCTCGTAGACAGGCCCTCCTGCACCTCATGACGGTCCAGTCCTGCACCCATGGCCACTGAAAGCTGAAAATCGGCAGTGAGCAGGTCGCCGGGGTCATGGGCATCGGAATTCACCAGCAGGCGCGCTCCGGCTGCACGGGCCAGGGAGGCGACGCGTCCATTGCCCAGGCAATGGCCCTTCCGGGCACTGATCTCCAGGAATATGCCGTTAGCCTCCGCCAGCCTGGCCTCCTCAGGGGTCAGCAGGCCTGGGTGCGCCAGGATATCCACATCGCCGCAGTTCAGGGCAGCAAGGTTAGTGCCGGCGGGTACCGGCTCCACAACGGTCTCTCCGTGGACCACTACCACCCGGGCGCCCATCTCCCTCGCAGTACGTGCCGCCTCTCCTATGACGCCTGGGGGTAAATGCGTCAGCTCTACTCCGGGGATAGCCTTGATGTCCCAATGGGCTTCCGCCACCTGGCATTCCCGGATGATCACTGGCAGATAGCCCTCCAGCCCGCCTACGCCCATGTGGTCGGTTATGGCGACGGCCCTGTAACCCCTCTGCACGGCCCGGTGGATCAGCTCCATGGGCGAGAGGGACCCGTCCGATAGTGTGGAATGGGTGTGAAAATCGCAAAGCATTGCGCCATCAAGATAACAGAAAAAGGCCATGGAAGACAAGGAGAACCCAGGCGGGAACAGTCGCCGATTCAGCCCATTGTGCCACCACAATCACTCCACTGGTGATATAATCATAGGCCAGAAGACGTAATGATAGACGACGATAACCGAGCCGCCCTGCGCTCCTTGCCTAGCGTCGACCGGCTGGTCAGCCACCCGCTGCTGGCCTCTTTGGCCTTCTTGCCCCACGGGGTACTCGTAGAGGAGGCACGGCGGGAGCTGGAGACGGCGCGCTCCGGAGCGGCGTCCGGCGAGCGTGTGCCATCGTTGGACGCTCTTGCGGACCGAATCGCATCGAAGTTGCAGCGCCTGCTGGAGCCTAATCTTCGTCCAGTGATTAACGCCACCGGCGTTGTCTTGCACACAAACCTCGGTCGGGCCCCGTTAAGCCTTGATGCTCTGGATGCCATGCGCCTGGTGGCAGGCGGCTACAGCAACCTGGAGATGGACCTGCCGTCAGGCGAGCGCGGGTCCCGCCATGTCCATGCGGAGGAACTGCTCTGCCGGCTCACCGGCGCCGAGGATGCTATGGTCGTCAACAACAATGCCGCCGCCGTCCTTCTCACCCTGTCCGCTCTGGCCCGGGCGAAAGAGGTCATCGTGTCCCGCGGGCAGGCCGTGGAGATCGGAGGGGGTTTTCGGATCCCGGACGTGATGCGCCAAAGTGGGGCGCGATTGACTGAGGTGGGGACGACCAACCGTACCTATGTCGCTGACTACGAGGCCGCTATCGGCCCGCGTACGGGTGCGCTGATGCGGGTGCATACCAGCAATTTTAGAGTTGTGGGCTTCACCCAAGAAGTGGATATCACCGAGCTTGGACAGCTGGCCTTGCGCCGGGACCTGCCTCTAATAGATGACCTGGGGAGCGGTTGCTTCCTGGATACCCGGCGGTTTGGGCTGGAGTATGAGCCGACCCCGCAGGACAGCCTGGCCGCCGGAACGAGCGTCGCCTGCTTCTCGGGCGACAAGCTCCTGGGCGGTCCACAGGCGGGGATCATCGTTGGCAAGGCCGGCCTGATACGCAAGCTGAAGCGGCATCCCTTGGCCAGGGCCGTTCGCATCGACAAGCTGAGCCTGGCCGCCCTGGTCGCTACCCTCCTGCACTACCTGAAAGGCGAAACGACAGAGAAGATACCGGTCTGGCGGATGATATCGGCGAAGGCTGACGAACTGGAGGCAAGGGCCCAGGCCTGGGCTGCTGCCTGCGGCGCCGGCGTGGTTGTCGGCGGGCAGTCCACCATCGGGGGTGGCAGCCTGCCGGGCGAGACGCTGCCAACGAGGCTGCTCTCGCTGGCGCCGTCCGGAAAGCGCGGGGCATCGAGCGTCGCGGTTCTCGCCGGGAGGCTACGTACCGGGACTCCTGCTATTGTCGCCCGCATCGAGAAAGACGCCCTCCTACTGGATCCCCGCACCGTACTCCCCGAGCAGGATAAAGCCCTGATCGAAGCCCTGGTCCGGGCGCTGGGGTAATCGGGAGCCCCGGGACGCCCAACCAGCCAAATTCCGAAAGACTCTCGACTGGCATGTCCATGTTCCCATTGCCGTTGGAAACCTGGGGCTGTGCATGCCTACGTCCGGCGGGCAGCCACCCATACAGTGCCTGTCTCCTGGCGGACCTGGCAGCCGCTCTCTCCTTGCGTTATTGCGGGCGGCATAGTAAAGTAGGCGAATCAATCCCAACAGGCCTCGGGTACCGCACCCTCTAGTCTGGCGGTGAGGTGTCGGGGCCGCTGTGACTGAGCGTGAGCCTATCAGGAGGAGGGAGCGAGCTTGAGGAAGAACGGCCTGGTCCTCGCCATGGTGAGCCTGGGGCACACCGGGGTCCATTTCTACAGTATGGCCTTCACGATCATACTGGCGCTGATTAAAGACGAGTTTGGACTCACATTCAGTCAGGCCGGGATGATACTCTCTGTGATCACTGCCGTTAGCTTTGTGGTGAACATCCCCTCTGGTGCTCTGGCGGACGTCATGGGCAAGAAGCGGGCGCAGATGGGCGTGGCGTTGCTGGCCCCCTCCGCTGGTTTCTTCATTGTCGGGTTCGCGCCGACGTATGCCTTTGTGCTTCTCACGATAGGACTGGTGGGCATCGGCTCGGCCCTCTGGCATCCGCCCGCTATGTCTACTCTCTCGGACCGTTTCCCAGGAAGGCGGGGCTTCGCTCTATCCTGGCATGAATTCGGGGCCAATCTTGGCGATTTCCTTGGACCGGCACTGACCGGCATTATTCTGGCTACCATGCTGTGGAGACAGGTTCTCAATCTCTATATTATCCCCGGCCTTGTTCTGGCCATACTGATCTGGATCATAGTGCCGGACATGAAGGCTGCACGCAAGCAGGTGATGCTGGTAAGCGACTATCGCCGGGCGCTGGGGAGCCTATTCACCAATCCGCGGCTTCTGCAGGTGTCGTCCCTCTCGGCTTTGCGCACCATGAGCCAGCAGGCCCTCACCTTCATATTGCCCCTTTATCTCTTCTCCACATTAGGACTGGGCGCGGCGCTCACCGGTATTTACACGGCGATGCTGACCCTGCCGGCGATGGTCGCCGGGCCCATTATGGGCACCCTGTCCGACCGGATGGGACGCAAGCCGGTGCTGGTGTTTGGCCTGGGGGCGGCGGCGGTCCTGTCATCTCTCCTGGCGGTCTTTCGTCCTTCGGTGGAGGTTTCCGCCTTCTCCAGCTCCGGGCTGGAAAGCACTTTGCTCGCTATCAGGGCTGCGTTTGGCGGCGGTGATTTCTTCTTGATCTCGCTGATACTGCTAGGACTCTTCCTCTTCTCGATGCGCCCGATCATCTTTGCCTATGCTATGGATGTCACGCCCAAGGAGGTGGGAGCTACCACGGTCGGGTTTGTCTTCTCGACCAACCAGATCCTCTCGGCCGTCGCTCCCTTTATCGCCGGTCTTATCGCCGACATGGCGGGACCCAGCTCGGCGTTCTTCTTTGTCGGAGGACTGATCGTCACCGCCTGCATCGTGGCGGCTCTGCTGCCGAAGCCTTTGCCTCCGGAGGCCTCTGTTAGGGGGGCAAGCTAGGATAGTTCACTAAGCACCTCGCACAGCCGGGCGGCGAAGGCCTTCGGCCGGAGCACGGAGCCGTTGTGGCCGCCGGGGAACACGATCAGCTGCTTTTCCAGCAAACCCGCCAGGATCTCGGTGGCGCGGTAGGGCCAGATTCCGGGTGATCCGCGCCCGACACCGAACACAATTCTGGCAGTTGTTCGCTGAAGTGCATCGATGTCCGGCCTGTACCGGTGGGAGGCCGGGGCATCATACTTACGGAAGAACTGCAGGTTGGCGGCTCGTTCCGGTGGAGGTGGAGGTAGGACTACGTCCGGCTCGCGGTCATTGAAGTCGATGCGCAGCTGCGCCATGTCCTTCCGATTCGCCGCTACCGCCCCCTCCCGGTGTAGCATCTCATATGTTTCCTCGAGGATACCCACCACCGGCAGGCGCTCTTCATCGGGGAGCAGCGGTAGCGCCGGAGGCTCGTGCGCAATCAGGGTGTGCACCTGGTGAGGGTAGCGAGCCGCCAGGTCAAGTCCGATCAGGGCGCCGATGCTGGTACCCAAGACTGAGGCCGGCTCGGTGGTCAGGTCGGCCAGCAGGTGACAAGCGTCGTCGCAGTGGGTTTGGATGTCCGGCGGGGGCGTTCCTTCGTTGGGCGTGCTGCGTGACAGGCCCCGGCGGTCGTAGACTACCACCGTGTATTGATCGACGAGCTGGTTGACCAATGACGCGGAGCCGCCGGAATCGCTGTCCCCACCCTGGATTATCAGCAGCAACGGGCCTGATCCACGCACCTCGTAGTAGATGCTGGCTCCGGGCACCCGCAGCGTGCCGGTCTTAGGTGGGTTCATTCAGCCATCTCCTTGTGTTGCGATTCCAGTTCAGAGCGGGTTCTCATACCAGCACATCGCGCAGCCGGGAGGCAACGGCCCTCGGATGGAGCACGGGGCCATTATGGCCGCCGGGAAACTCTAGAATCTCCTTTCCGAGTAGTCCCGCCAGGACTTCGGTTGTTCGAAATGGCCAGATCCCCCGTGAGCGTTCACCGGCGGCGAAGATTATCCTGGTCGTGGTCCTCCTCAGGGCTTCGATATCCGGCTTGAAGACCTGAGATGCCGGGGAATCGTACTTGCGGAAAACCTCCAGATTGTCGTTCCGCTGCGGAGGAGGCGGAGGCAGGACAACATCCGGCTCTCGGTCGCTGAAGTCCATGCGCAGCATCCCCATATCTAAGCGCATCGCTGCCAGCAGGCCCTTCTGCCGGTGTGTCTCTTCAACCTCCTCGTAGAAACGCTCAATGGGTATGCGCTCTTCATCGGGCAGCAGTGCCATCGCCGGCGGTTCGTGAGCAAGAAGGGTACGCACCTGGTAGGGATAGCGAGCCACCAGTTCAAGCCCGATGAGTCCGCCAATGCTTATGCCCAGGACCAGTGCGGGCTCGGTAGTCAGGGCATCCAAGAGGCAATGGACATCGTCACTGTGAGTGTGGATGCCCGGCGGGGTCGCCCCTTCATCGTACGTGCTGCGGGACAGGCCCCGGCGGTCGTAGACTACCACCGTGTAATGGTTGACAAGTTGATCGACCAGGGCTACGGAGCCACTGGCATCCCCGTCTGCACCCTGGAGCACCAGGAGCAACGGGCCCGAGCCCCGTACCTCATAATAGATCCTGGCTCCTGGCACCTGTAGCATCCCGGTCTGCACTGATTTCATTTAGCCGTCGCTTGTCCTCCGATTGCAGTCCGGAGCGAACGCGCTCGAACGCCCCACACTGTAATTGATACATCACTTCCGGTGTCTCTGGCAAGTCCGGGAGGCGCGGTTACACGAGAAGGATGGGGAAGCTGTTACTACGTGAGTTGGGTAATACTACCCTCTCAGCCTCTGCGTCAGTGTGGTACGTTTTGATAGGAGTGGTAATGGCCTGAGCAATGACGAAATTCCGGCTGGTCTCTTCTCTTATCTTCTTAGGCCTCCTTTTCCTCTCAACAGCAGGCTCCGCGTCGGCGGGACAACCCCGGCGCGGAGCCACCGGAACCAGGGCATGCCCAGAGCCGCCTGCCTCAGCTACTTCAGCGAGCTACTGGACGTGGCAGAACCCACTTCCCCAGGGAATGTCACTCTTCGACGTTCAGTTCGTGGACCGGCAACACGGTTTGGCTTTGGCACCGATGGGGGGTACCATCCTCCGTACTGAAGATGGAGGCGCCACCTGGGGCGCCTCTTGCACTCCCTTTAATGTGTTCCCATTGTACTTCAAGGACTTACAGAACGGGTGGGCCACCGACATGAGCGGTGTCCTTTACAAGACAACTGACGGAGGCTTTGCCTGGAACAGAATATCTACGGACCCTGTCAAAGAACTAGAGAAGCTATTCTTCATAGACAATGAAAAGGGGTGGGGTCTGGGCTTTGTTGATACATCTCCCAGGACTGGGACTATTCTCAAGACCGAAGACGGGGGAGTCACCTGGCACGTTAAGTTATCGCAGGCCGGTACGATGTTCTACGACATCTTCTTCACTGACCCACAGACAGGTTGGATCGTTGGCGCTCCTGGCGCTATCTTAAGAACGATCAACGGCGGCGCTTCCTGGACCGCTCAGACCAGCGGCACTTCAGTTCCTCTTAATTCTGTGTTCTTCATCAATTCGTTGGTGGGCTGGGCTGGCGGTTCCGGTGGCACGATTCTCAGGACTGTTGACGGTGGCGCCTCCTGGGTCGCTGGACTCACTGGGACTACTGAATTCATCAAGTCGGTGTTCTTCGTGGATCCAGCAAGCGGCTGGGCCGTTGGGACTCACGGGACCGTGTTGTATTCGCAGGACGGTGGAGTCACCTGGGGGTCACAAAGTTCGGGAACTGCGCAGATCCTCTATTCTGTTCAGTTCCTAGACGCACTGACCGGCTGGGCAGTCGGCGAACTCGGTGTCATACTCAAGACAACTGACGGTGGCGCCACCTGGGTTAATCTACAGTCAGGGCCGACCAGGACATTGAGGGGCATCGCCTCGGACCGGCTCGGCAATGCCTGGGCTGTCGGTGATGGCGGGACCATTATGAAGACGAACAACAGAGGAGGGCGTTGGACGGTCCAGCCGTCCGGCACCAGCGCCGATCTGCTATCGGTATCTTTTGTGGATAGCCAGCGCGGTTGGGCCGCGGGGAGCGCAGGAACAATTCTCACGACCACCGATGGGGCCCTTACCTGGACGTCACATACCTCCGGGGTCACTGTTGATCTGCGCTCGATCTTCTTCGTGGATGATCAGACAGGCTGGGTGGTGGGAGACGGTGGCACTGTCTTGAAAACCAGTAACGGAGGGGCCAGTTGGACGCGACAGGACTCCCTGACTTCGGCCGATCTCAACTCCGTGTACTTCGTGGACGGACAGCAGGGCTGGGTGGTTGGCTGTGACAATGCTATCATTGGGACGAAGAACGGCGGAGAGACGTGGGCGACGGCTCAAGCTTCGAGGCCCTTCTGTAGCTCCAGCCTCAATTCAGTGTTCTTCACAGATGTCCGGACGGGTTGGGCGGTAGGGAAAGATGGTTATGGCAATGGGACCATCCAGAAAACGATAGATGGCGGTACAACCTGGGATTACGCACCACTGCCTTTGAGTATGGACCTCTACTCGGTGTTCTTTGCGGACTCGCAGACCGGCTGGGCCCTTGGGTATATCAGTGCTTTCAAGACAACCGATGGAGGTGCTACCTGGCGGCCCGAGGCGCCACCAGTCGGCTATCCAGGGTTAATTTTCCTCTACGCCGGGGCCCCACTCGACAGTGAGACCTCCTGGGCCGTAGGAGACAGCGGAGCAATCTTCCTGGTCGGAGAGCGTTATCCGCTGAGGCTGAATATCCCGTTACTGACACGCAATCTCGCGTCCGGCTGGTAAACGCTCCCAATCCGGCCTGCTCAGCCGGGACGGCTGGCCTGCACGATTGGAATCATGACGCGATGCGTCAGGTCACTGATTGCCACAATCTGGTCACGAGCCTGGAATTGAACCCCGCTCACCGTCTGGCCAGCCAAGATACCCTCGGTGTCTCCGGCCCTGAAACCGGTGGCTGCCGTGTCAAAGTTGCAGACCAGGTCCCTCAGTCCATCCCCGCTTATATCCTCTAGAGTGTTTGAGCAGGAGGCCAGGCTCGTCTCACTGCCAGTGCGGCCGAAAGTCAGTGATGCCCTGTCCATCTGAGCAGGGGCATCGAACCCGGGTTCGGAGAGGACGGCTACCGGGATAATTCCGTTGCCCTTAGGGTCGATTGCGTTCGTGGAGGTGCCCGGCCTGATGTCTATCCCGGCTCTCTTATAGTAGGAAGCCCACGAGAAAACGCTATTCGGCTGTCCGGCCGGAATTGGACGCACCGCTCCCCGCATAGTCCAGATTGCGTAGATGTTACCCCGGTTGTCAGTGGACAGGCTGGGAGTCAGTTTCTGCGATCCGCCTGTCTGGTCTAGCCTGGTGCTGGGCTGCCAGGCGCCGCCGGCAGGGCGATACGAGGTGTACTCGTCGACGTAGTACCCTCCCAGGAGTCCGGTGGCGTTACGCCAATCGGTCCATGCTGCCCACAGGTTTCCCCAGCCATCTGCCAGGATCGCCGGTCCTCCCGTCACTCGAGCGGCGCTGTCGTTTACCCTTACATTAGGCGTCCAGTCGCCTCCGGGAGACCGGATAGAGAAGAAGACGTCGGCGTAACGAACGCCGCGGTCGATGTTACCGTTGCGGTTATCCCACCATGCAGCGTAAGCATTACCCCTTGCGTCTAGGGCTATGACAGGGGATTCCTGGACCTGCATCCCCGGCTCGTTCGGGTCATCGTTTACCTTGACGGCCGGCGACCAGGAGCCTCCGTTAGGCCGGTAGGCGTAGTAGACGTCCGGGTTGCCGCTCCGGCTGTCGCTCCACATGACGTGGGCATTTCCGGCTGTGTCGACGGCAATACTGGCTGGGGACGGCGCGGTCCCATCGGCAGGCACCGAAACATCGGTCACTTTGATATTGGGTCCCCAGTAGCCTCCTGACGGGCGATTCGAAAAGTAGACCGCCAGGTGCTGGGCCCTGCCGTCCATCCAGACGGCGTAGGCGTTACCCCTGCCATCGACTGCAATGCGGGGCGCGCTACAGTTGGAGTAATTGTCCTCGTTGGTGCAGGGCATGCTCTGGCCATCACTAACCTCGACGTTCGTTCCCCAGGAGCCTTCCGCCGGACGATAGGCGAAGTAGATATCACCCTGGCTGCCGTTGCGTCCGTCCCACCAAATTGCATAAACATTCCCCTGGGTGTCCAGCGCTATATCCGGAGAGCTGCGCCATGATATTCCAGTGTTGTCATTAATCTTGATGCTCTGTCCCCACGAGCCTCCAGCCGGCCTGTAGGAGAAATAGATGTCCGAGCCGTTGATCCCCATATACTGGTCAAGGTAATTCCGGGTGTCTTCCCAGATGGAGAACGAGTTGCCTGTTGGATCGGTAGCAATTCTCGGTCCGGTCTGTACGGCGCCGTACGCATCATCTACCCTGGTCCACGGAGCCCAGGGTGCATCCGCGAGGGCTTCCCCATTTGCCAGCAACAATAGAACGCCGGTAGCCACCACTCCTACGACCAACCTCAGTGATTCCCCCCTGGATTTCATGGTTCCCTCCAGACGCCTGCAATCGAACAGAGGCCCATCCTCTGTATTTGTTGCCCACCTATTCTCCTGCCGGAAAATGAATCTCAGATGACAGAAAACGTTTGACTGCCCTTACCTGCTCGTGTACACTTCCTTTAAGGGGGTGCTATGGCGTGATCAAGGTCCTTGCCATGATCCTTTCCGGCGGTATGGGGCAGAGGCTCAGCATCCTGGCTGAGGAGCGTGCCAAGCCCGCAGCCATCTTCGGTGGAAAATACCGCATTATAGACTTCGCCCTGAGCAACTGCGTGAACTCCGGCATCTACAGGGTTGGGGTCCTTACCCAGTACCGTCCCCGTTCGCTGAACCACCATATCGGCATCGGCCGCGCCTGGGACCTGGACCGCACCGAGGGAGGGGTTTTTCTCCTCCAACCGTACATGGGGCGCCAGGGCTCGGACTGGTACAGCGGAACGGCAGATGCCGTATACCAGAACCTCTACTTCGTCGAGGAAACCCCGGCTGAGCAGGTCCTGATCCTGGCCGGCGACCACGTCTACAATATGCGCTTTGATGACATGATCGCCTTTCACAAGATGAAGGGCGCCGCAGTTACCGTGGGGATGACTGAGGTATCTCTCCAGGACGCTACCCGTTTCGGCGTCGTAAGCCTGGATAGGGATGATCGGGTCACAGCCTTTGTCGAGAAGCCTAGGGAGCCTGAGGGAACCCTGGTGTCAACGGGAGTCTATGTATTTAACAAGTCCACATTGATTGAGTGCCTGGAGGCGGACGCCCAGCGGAGCGAATCGAGCCACGATTTCGGCAAGGATATTCTCCCGGTGCTGGTGGAGGCCGGTAAGGCCTACGGCTATCGTTTTGACGGTTACTGGAGGGATATCGGGACGGTAGAAGCCTACTGGCAGGCCAATATGGACTTGCTGGTGGAGCTGCCTGAGCTTAACCTATACGGGCCGGACATTATTCGCACCCCCAGCTCCGAGCGGCCGCCCGCCAAGATCGGCTCCCGCGCCCATATCAGCCGCAGCCTTATCTGCCACGGCTGTATCATCAATGGCTACGTCGAGCACTCGGTCCTCTCTCCGGGGGTTTATGTCGAGGAGGGCGCCGTAGTCCGCGATTCTATCCTGTTCGATGACGTGCACGTGGAGGCATCAGCATCAATAAATCGCAGCATCCTGGACAAGGAGGTGTGGGTCGGCCCGGGCAGCCAGGTAGGCTACGGGGATGACTATGCAGCCAACCAGGATGAGCCTCATATCCTGAACACCGGCATAACCATAGTAGGCAAACGAGCACGCTTGCCTGCCGGCCTGCGGGTGGGACGAAACTGCAAGATAGAGCCGGCCGTTCCGGAGGATAGCTTCCGGGATATGATTGTACCCAGTGGGGAGACGGTGGGTGGGCGCGAAGTCCACATGAGGAGGTTAATCTAAATTGAAGATTCTTTTTGCCGCAGCGGAAGTCAGCCCATTCTCGAAGGTCGGAGGGCTGGCTGACGTAGCCTCTGCTTTGCCAAAGGCCCTGAAGCGGATGGGACACGACGTGCGAGTGGTCACACCACTTCATCTTCAGCCGGACGGAGTCCCGCCGGAAAGCCAGGGAGAGCCGTGGGAGCTCCGCATGACCTGGGCGGGGAGCGAGGCGCGCCCAACGGTAAGGGAGACCACCTCTGGTGGTGTCCCTGTCTATCTGCTGTACCACCCGTCCTATTTCCAGAGGCGGGCCATCTACGGCGAGCCCGATGACCTCGATCGCTATCTCTTCTTTTGCCAGGCCGCGCTGGACCTGCTCAAGGCGCAGGACTGGCAGCCGGATATCCTCCACTGCCATGACTGGCATGCCGCGGCGCTGGCCTTCGGCCTGCGAAACCGGGCGTGGGGCGACCCTTTCTATCATCCGACCGCCTCCGTCCTGACCGTACACAATCTGCGGTATCGCGGCCCGCATGACCTGGTGGACATGCTCTGCCAGGCCATCTTCTATGCCAACGTGGTCAGCACGGTCAGTCCCACCTACGCCCAGGAGATCTTGACCCCGGAGTACGGCGAAGGACTACATACCCTCCTTGGCCTGCGCCGTGACCGGCTCTTTGGCATCCTGAACGGAATCGATTACGAGGAGTTCAACCCGGCGACCGACCACTATATCCCGGCTCAGTTCGATGCATCCACTCCGGAAAGAAAGGCCTTCGACAAGGCGGCCCTGCAGGAGCGTGGCGGTCTGACCCTGGACCCTTCGGTGCCGCTGGTTGGCATTATCTCTCGCCTGACGGAGCAGAAGGGCTTCGATCTGGTCCAGCAGGTTATCGAGTCCTACCTGGAGAACGGGGGCATGCAATTCTTCCTCCTGGCAACGGGAGAGAAGCGCTACGAGGCGTTTTTCCAGGATCTGCCGAAACGCTATCCCGGCCGGGCGACCGTCCTGCTGGCCTTCGATGCGGCCCTGGCTCAGCTCATCTATGCTGGCAGTGACCTCTTTCTGATGCCATCCAAGTTCGAGCCCTGTGGCCTCGGGCAGCTGATCAGCCTGCGCTACGGCACTATCCCGATCGTCCGCCGCACCGGTGGGCTGGCGGATACCATCCAGGATTGCTCGGTAGACCTGTCCGAAGGCAATGGCTTCTCCTTCACCGACTATAACGAATGGGCGCTCCGGGACGCCATTGACCGCGCCCTCTCAGCCTATCAGAAGCGGGATGCCTGGCAGAAGCTCGTCGTCCGGGCCATGCAGCAGGACTTCTCTTGGGAAGCCTCCGCCCGTAAATACGTGGACATGTACCAGTTCGCACTGGACAACAGGTGGTAGAGATCGTCCGGGGCGGGAACATCTGCTGGACTAGTATCCAGTAGGGGCGATGGCACTGCCCATGTATTCCAACTATTTCGAATCAGCAAGCCTGGTGCACTGACGACCCTGTCATTCCACAGTTAACTTTGTCATTCCAGCGAAGGCTGGAATCCAGGCGGGGAGTGGGGAATCCCACGTAGTCGAGTACTACCGGGGAAAGAGCAGGGT
>ORJL011602114.1_pt1 | contig 31885 bp, 28 predicted proteins | sample 1779941 | NCBI WGS metagenome assembly ORJL01 (sample SAMEA104232317, study PRJEB22302) | groundwater metagenome | biome: forest; feature: aquifer; material: groundwater | place: USA | collected 2011-08-07 | depth 5.8 m | reverse complement strand
TGCTTCCCCGGAAACCCGATACGGGAGGCTGGTCAGGCGCAGTATCAGGGGACTCACGCGCGAAGATGCCCGGAAACGGGACACTACTGAGATCGAGAACCTGAATAAAGGCGGGCCCATCGCCATGGCTGACTTTACCATAGTGAACGAGGCTACGCTGGCGGGGTTGCGGAAGCAAACAAATGGGATAATTTCGGCTTTGAAGCAGGAGCGGGCTTGAGGCCTACCCCGGACGAGTATTTCCTGAAAATAGCGCGGGTGGTCTCAGAGCGGTCCACCTGCCGCCGTCATCATGTTGGAGCCCTGGCCGTGAGAGACAAGCACATCCTGACCACGGGGTACAACGGCGCCCCGGCGGGTCTGAAAGACTGTCTGGAGCTTGGCTGCCTTCGTGACGAACTGGGGATACCTTCCGGGACGAGGCACGAGATCTGCCGGGCCATTCACGCCGAGCAGAACGTTATAGTACAGGCGGCGCTGCACGGCGTCAGCCTGGAAGGGTCAACCATATATTGCACTCATACTCCGTGTAATCTTTGCGCCAAGATGCTGGTCAACGCCAGGATAACGCGTTTCGTCAGCTACGGCAAATACGCCGACAACTCCTTCTTTGACTTGTTCAAAGAAGCGGGAATCGAAGTCGTCAAGGCGGAAAAGCCATCATCTGAAATCTCAGACCTGCAATAGGTGGCCCGAGAAATCCGAATTACGAAATCCGAATGACGAAGTAATGACTAATTCCGAAGTTCCGAGGGTTTTTCAGCATTATCGTTTTGGAAATTACTTCTTCATTCGAATCTAGAAATTCGAAATTATCAGTGTTCAGCAAGGCGGAAAGGCGGAAGCATCTATGGACTACTCATCGTTACCCTTCGAACAGCGCTACTGGCCCTTCTTCAAGTACAGGGAAGCCTGCAAGCGGTTCGATGAAGACCCGGCGGGATTCTGGAACGACGAAGCCTGCAAAATACCCTGGTTCAAGAAATGGGATAGCGTTCTGGAGTGGGACCCGCCCTTTGCCCGTTGGTTCCAGGGCGGCGAACTCAACGCGTCGTACGTTTGCGTGGACCAGCATCTGGCAACCTGGCGGCGCAGCAAGGTGGCCATCTATTGGGAAGGGGAGTCCGGCGAGACCCGCCTTCTGAGTTACTCGATACTTCACCGTGAGGTGAACAGGGTTGCTTCTGTCCTGAAGAAACTGGGGGTGGAAAAAGGCGATAGGGTTGCGCTGTATCTGCCGATGGTTCCCGAGTTGCCGATATTCATGCTGGCTTGCGCTCGCATCGGCGCCATACACACCGTCATCTTCTCCGGATTCAGTTCCATCTCTCTGGCAGACAGGATGAACGACACCAGGGTAAAAGTGCTGGTTACAGCTGATGGCGCCTTCAGGCGGGGGAAGGCAATCCCGTTGAAAGAAATATCCGACAAGGCAGTGGACATAACGTCATCGGTGGAAAAGGTGGTGGTGATGAAAAGGACCGGCTATCCGGTAGATATGAAGCCGGGCAGGGACTTCTGGCTGGACGAGTTGCTGAAGACCGCCGACAATTATGTGGAACCTGAATCGGTAGAGTCCACGCATCCGCTTTTCATATTGTATACATCGGGAACTACGGGAAAGCCCAAGGGGGTGATGCACGGCACCGGCGGGTACATGGTCTTCAATCATTCCGTGTATCAATGGGCCTTCGACATCAGGGAGGATTCCGTCTACTGGTGTACCGCGGATGTCGGCTGGGTTACCGGTCATAGTTCAATTGTCTACGCGCCCCTGGCCCATGGGGCGGCCCTGGTGATGTTTGAAGGAGCGCCTGATTACCCGGAGGTGGACCGGTGGTGGGACATCATCGAAAAATACGGAGTAACCATATTCTATACTTCTCCGACAGCCATCAGGATGTTCATGAAGTACGGGGAGGAGTGGCTGAAGAAGCACGATCTGAGCACCCTGAAAGTGCTGGGCAGCGTGGGAGAGCCGATCAATCCCGAGGCGTGGCTGTGGTATTACCGCAACGTGGGAAGCGAACGGTGCCCGATTATCGATACCTGGTGGCAAACGGAAACGGGGAGCCTGATGATCGCCCCGGCGGCGGGGTTAGACATGCCTCCCCTGAAACCAGGTTCGGCCACTTTCCCATTGCCCGGAATTGCCGCCGAGGTGGTGACGGATCTGGGGGAACCCGCGGCGCCGGAGGAAAGAGGCAACCTGGTGATCAAGAAACCATGGCCGGGGATGTTGATGGGTCTTTACGGTGACCCGCAGCGCTATCAGACAGCTTACTGGTCGAGGTTCAAGGGCCAGTTCTACACCGGCGACTACGCCATCAAAGACAAAGAAGGCTATTTCTGGATCCTGGGGCGCGCAGATGAGGTGATAAAAGTGGCCGGCCACCGGCTGGGGACAGCAGAAATCGAGGGCTCCATGATTTCTCATCCCGCCGTGGCGGAATCGGCGGTGGTTGGCAAGCCTGACCCGGTAAAGGGAGAAACAATCATAGTTTTCGCCATTCTGAAAGCCGGTCATGCCGTGACGCCCGGTTTGAAAGCGGAACTATCCGAGCACGTTCGGTCTCAAATAGGACCGCTGGCAACTCCGGAAGCGATATATTTTGTCAGCCGGCTTCCCAAGACCCGAAGCGGAAAGATCATGAGGCGAGTCTTGAAGGCCATCGCTACCGGCGGCAGCGTCGGCGACCTGAGTACCGTTGAAGATGAGGCGTCCGTGGAAGAAGTGAGAAAAGCGTACGAGGAACTGAAAAAGGAGATCTGACCCGGTTAAGACGATGCCGGGTCGTTCTATACCTGCCCCGAGGGGTGAATCCGCTAGGTTTTGCCGAAGGAAAAGAGTTTCGGGAACAGCCACTTACGGCTTTCTTCCATCAGGAACAGGAGTCCTCCGGCGCCCAGGATGATTGACCATTCCTGCAAGCCAATGGGTTCTGTATGGAACGCTGCCTGAAGAAAGGGCACGTAGACGACCGCTAGTTGCAGCAGAGCGGCGATGGAAATGGAAACGACAAGCGCCCGGTTTCTGAAAAGCCCGATTTGAAAAACAGTGTGCTCGTCGGAACGGGCGCTGAAGGCCATGAACCACTCGAATACGGCCACCGAACAGAAGATGACGGTGCTGGCTTTTTCCTGGCTCATGCCGGGCTCGAGCCACCGGAAGATCAGGAACGAGCCTGAGCCGATCATGACAGCCACGACGACGATGCGCCAGAACAGGCCTGGAAAGATGAGGCCGGCCCCGGACCGTCGAGGTGGTTGCCTGAGTTCGTCGCCGACCTTCGGTTCAAGGCCCAGCGGGATATCTCCAGCGGTGTCTGTCACGATGTTGATCCACAGAATCTGGACTGCCAGGAGCGGAGATTTGCCACTGAACCAGATACACAGAATGAGCACGGCCAATTCGCTAAGATTGGTGTTCAACGAATAGAAGAGGACGTTTCGCAACCGGTTGAATATGGCTCTTCCTTCCTCCACCGCCGCCACCACGGAAGCGAAATTGTCGTCAGCCAGCACCATGTCCGATGCCTCTTTTGCCACGTCGGTGCCGCCGATACCCATGGCGATGCCGATGTCGGCTGCTTTGAGGGCAGGGGCATCGTTGACTCCGTCCCCGGTCATGGCCACCACATGCCCCGAGTTCTTTAGCGCTCTCACGATCCTCAGCTTGTGCAGAGGCTCAATCCGGGCAAAAACCGATACGTGTTCGACCGCGATCGATAGCTGCTCGTCGCTCATTTCCTGGAGTTCTATCCCTGTGACTGACTTGCCTGGAGGCAGTTCCAGTTCACGGGCGATGGATTCGGCTGTAACTTTGTTGTCGCCCGTGATCATAATGACTTTGATGCCGGCCTGTTTGCAGGATTCGACAGCCTGTTTGGCCTCCTGGCGAGGCGGGTCAGCCATACCGATAAGCCCAACGAAGACCAAATTGCCTTCGACCAGTCTTTGGCTGAGCTTTGCTGTTCCCCCGGGCAGTTCGGCGTAGCCGACGGCGATTACCCGGAGGGCCTGCCGTGCCATCTCGTCGGCCGCGGACAAGATGGACGTGGAGTCGGTTTCCTCCAAGGGCATGGCTTCATTGTCCAGAAGCACGTATTTGCTGAACGCCAGTACTGTTTCGGCAGCTCCTTTGACGTAGACTCTCCTGACGCCATTTTGGTCGTGTAGTGTGGCCATGAACCTCTTGTCGCTCTCGAAAGGGATTTCGTCAATCCGGGGCGAGGATTGTTCGAGTTGCTCTTTTTCGAGTCCGGCCTTGGCGGCGAGAGCAACTAAGGCCCCTTCGGTGGGATCGCCGGAAACCCCGGCGCCCTTCGTACTTTGGGTGAGCGAAGCATCGTTGCAGAGGGCTGCCGCCCGCAAGAGGGCATTCACCTGCGGCTCGTTCGCGGGGACAAGTATGTCTCCGCGTCTGCGAAAGTCGCCTCTGGTTGAATATCCCTCGCCGGTCACCTCGACGATATCTCTTCCGGTGTAAAGGCGTCGCACTGTCATCTGGTTCATGGTCAAAGTACCGGTCTTGTCGGAGCAGATCACCGTGACCGCCCCCAGGGTCTCTACAGCGAGCAGCTTGCGGATAATGGCATTGCGACGCGCCATTGCGCGCATCCCCAGAGAAAGGACGACCGTGAGCACCGCCGGCAGACCTTCAGGTATCGCGGCGACCGCGGCGGCTGTGGCTAGCAAAAAGACGTCCAGCCATCCCAGCCCTTTAAGCAGACCGACGGCAGCAAGAAGCAGGGTGACTCCCAGGAACAGAAGTACCAGGTGGCGGCTCAGCTTGGCCATGTTTCTCTGCAGGGGTGTCTGCTCCGGCTTTATCTCTTGGATGCCTGCGGCAATCTTACCGATCTCCGTGGACATGCCTGTTCTGACGGCTATCGCAGTAGCCCTTCCTCTGGTCACGATGGTACCCATGTAGACCATGTTGCCTCTTTCAACTAGAGGCGCGTTTTCCGGAATCTCGGAGGCGTGCTTTTCCGCGGGCTGGGATTCGCCGGTCAGAGTGGATTCATCCACCTTCAGGTTCGAGGTCTCCAACAGCCGGGAGTCAGCAGGGACCTTGTCGCCGGCCTCGATGAGCAACACATCTCCCGGGACAATCTCGCGGGCAGGTACCGACTGAACATTCCCGTTGCGCCGCACCCTGGCCCTGGGGGCGGCCAACTCCATCAGCGCTTCAGTGGCCCGTTCCGCCTGTGTCTCCTGGATGAAGCCGATGACGGCGTTGGTGAGGAGGACACCGAGGACCACGGTGGCATCCAGGTAGTGTCGCACCATGATTGAGATGGCCGCGGCGACCAGCAGAACGTAAATGAGTGGGTTGAGGAATTGCTTGAGAAAGGCAACGATGATAGAGGGTTTGTTCTTGCCCGTCAGTGCGTTAGGGCCATGTTGGAGCAACCGTTCCCTGGCATCAGTCTCGGTAAGTCCCGCTCGTCCGGAATTCAGCCCGGCGATGACTTCGTCGGGATTGAGGGCATGCCAGTGTTCGATCATCTCACGTAGTATAGCAGAGAGCCATCGCAACGGGAACCGGAAATGAAAAGACCCGGCGTTGCGGCTGGGTCTTTCGAGGGCGGTTTCGCGCCGGGTCTGACTCTATATTCCTGTAAGAACTGATGGCAGGGGAATAAGCGGCTCAGGGAAGGGCATGTGGACTACTTGATCGAACAGCCCATACATGAAGCCCCAGCAAATGGCGGCTATGATGGCGGCCATCCACCAGCGCGACCCGTGCCGGAAGGCATACAGGAAGGACCAGGCCGACACGGCCAGGTACAGGCCGAAAAGCCAGATGCCCGCTACGAGACCTACCAGCCAGAGGGATATATCCAGGGCGCGCATCGGGGCCTTTTCCAACTGTTGATCTTCAGTCAGATCTATGTCCATTCCGGAGGACTCTGACTTATGCCCGGGTCTCATCTCTAGAATTAGCTGGACGACCGCGGTTACCCAGCAGGCTCCGCCAATGGTGAGAACCAGAATATTGGCCCGCAGTGGCCAAGTCAGGGAGGTTGCGATGCCGATACCGAGGGCGACCACGATTACCAGTGTCAGAAACGAGCGTGGATGGAAGTCCATGCTATTCCTCCTCCTGCAAGCCGGCCTCTTTGAGCATGGCTTTTTCAGCCGCCCTTTGCCTGGCTTGCCAAATAGGCAGGAAGATGGCAGTCGAAAGTATGAACAGTAAGATGATGATAACGCCCGGACGGACCATCCATGCAACCCCATACCTTGCTGAAGCCAACCAGAGGTACTTCTCCATCGGCCCGCCCAGAACGAGACCGAGGAGCAGGGGCGCCCTGGGCCACTTGAATTGCTTCATAAAGAATCCCAAAGCGGTGAAAACAAGCAATAGTATGAAATCGGTCATGGCGTAGTTGGCGGTGTAGGCGCCGAGGAAGACCAGGATGACGATGACGGGAACGATGACCCGTGCCGGCCAGAAGGTCATTTTGGCGATGGGATCGGCCAGAGCCAGGGCGCCCAGGCCGCCTATCACGTTGGCGATAACCAGTGTCCAGATAACGGAGAAGGTGAGGGGCAACTGGTCGGTAAGCATGGCAGGCCCCGGCTGAATGCCCACAGCCACGAAAACAATGAGCGTGAGAGCCAGACTGGTGCCTGTCGGAATGCCAAAGCCGAGGCCGGTTATGAAGGAGCCGGCGTCATTCGAGTTGTTGGCGGCCTCCGGCGCGATGACTCCCCGTATGTCGCCTCTGCCGAACCTTCCGTTTTTCTCTGTCTGGACCGCATGGCCGTAGCATATCCAGGCTACCGTAGACCCGCTGAGGCCGGGAATCATAGCGAACACTGTTCCGATGACCGAGGTACGCACCAGCAGAAACCAGTGCGTGAAGCAGTCTTTCACTCCCTGCATCATCCCCTTGCCCATTTTCGGCGCCTCGGTGGCTATGCTGGTCCCGGACATAGCCATGGCGATGACCTCCGGCATAGCGTAGACCCCCATAGAGACGAGGATCAGGTCGATGCCATCCCAGAGAAACGGCTGGCCGAAGACCCATCTCGGAGTCCCTGACTTCGGATCCAGGCCTACCATCATGATCATGATGCCGACGCCGGCAGCGATGAGTCCCTTAGTCTTGGCCTTGCCGCTAAGCATGGCTACCATACTTACGCCCCAAAGGGTGAGCATAAAAAACTCAGGAACGCCCAGCGCCAAGACGAGGGGGCGCAGAACTGGCAGTGCGGCCGTCAAGACAATTGCACCTACAACACCGCCTAAAATAGAACTCGTCAAAGCAGCGCCAACGGCTCTGGCGCCCTGCCCCTTCTTTGCCAGGGGATACCCATCGAGTATAGTGGCGATGGAAGATGAACTGCCGGGAATACCTGTGAGCGATGAGGTAATGCCGCTGGCGGTGGCTGAGACAGCGTTTACACTAACCATGAGGGCAATGGCGGCAGCGGGCGGCATAGCCATGGCGAAGGGCATGCATATGGACAAGAGAGCGGTGCTACCGATGCCAGGCAGAATAGCAACAATGCTTCCAAGCACAATCCCCAGGATCATTATCATCATAGGGAAGGGCTGCACAACCATCAGCAACCCCTGTAACGAAGCTTCCCACATATCGTCTATCCTTGTTGCGTGACTAGCAAGAATCGACCCGGTGATGCGCCTCCCGGAGTGGGAAGAACATCAAGTCCATCACCGGATAGCTCTGTTGATTTGTCGGCAAGAGACGGGGTCAAGACGCCGGCGACCTAGCCGGCGATGTGGCGATCTAACGAAGCAATCCCTCGCCGCAAATTGTCGAGGGATCGCTTCGCTACTCTCGCGGGACATTGGACTATGGCTTGGGCGCAGCGGTTCCCGTGGCTGCAGCGGTTGGTTTGGCCTCGGCGGTGGCCGTTGGCTTCGGAGCCGCTGTGGGCGATGGTTTTGGAGCAGGGAACACGGCTTTGGCCACGTCCGACCACTTGGCGTAGGGCCCGCTGATATTAGCAAAGACAACCGGGGCGCTGGCCAGGATATTGAAATTCACATCGGCGGTCATGATGGTGGTGGGGCCGTTGGGCACGGTGCCTCTGATGTAGTCAGTGGTGTTCCAAGCCATGGCAAAATTGCCCTTGTCGTCCGTCTTCACCGTGTTTTCCAGTGCCCCAATGGACCCGAAGGCGTCGTAGAAAAGGATGTTGATGTCGGTCTTCGCCTGGTAGCCGGAACCCATGATAACGAGGTTTTGGTTCTTTGTCATCGGGCTCACCGAGGGGCTAACAACCAGAGTCGGCCCGGCAGAAGATGTTTCCGCCTTGCCCTGGTGCAGCACCAGGACGGAGCCTGCCAGGACGACCAGGGCCAGGGCAACGACAAGAAAGTACTTTCGCATTGGTTTCCTCCTTAAAGCTTTCAAGTTGAGTGACTTGCGAGGGTTGAAGCAATGTCAACAGAGAAGACCGTGGTCCGAACACTTTGATCCCTTGCTTTTCGTCTGCCGGTTCCTCCTTTCAGGAGTGGGTTCAACCACTTACGATGAATGTCTCTTAAGCCCAGTACCGCGCCTGAGAATCTCCCGCGCCTTTGGCCGCGCTAGATTGTATGGAAAGTTGAAGCAGCCAAATATAGCACGAAACGAACTTCGAGGCAAGCGGTCTTCTACTTGGATATTATGCCGAATTTTATTTGCAGGTCTCTGGTATAGCTGATCGCTTCCGCCGGCGCCGCCAGGACTTGCTTCATCATGTCGTCCGTCTCTTTACCTATGCCGATGTCGTAGGTTTCGGCCACCAATTTCGCGATCATGTCGTTGTATTGCTGGTCCTGCTTTGCCTTGGCCATGGCGCCCGTCAAGATGGCCATAATGTCGTCGGGTGTGCCAGGCGGGGCCGCCAGAGCCTTGTCAACCGCGGTGGGCCCGGTCCAGGCTACATAGGCCTGCCAGGGGAGTCCCGCGGGTTTCTTGGGGCCCATGAGTTCCTCGAACGTTGGCACGTTGGGGAAATCGGGCCGTCTCTGATACTTGCCGTTCTTGAGGTTGCCAACGATGGAAATAGTATCGGCGAGATTTTCCGAGGTTGTCATTCGTTGGACGATGAAGGCGTTGGAGGTGGCAACCATGTCGATCTCTCCACGCCTGAAGGCCAGTTCCATTTCGCTGGTTCCCCCATAGCCTACCAGCCACTTTACGTTCCACCCGAGAAATTCTCTGCCGTAGAGAACCATCGCCTGCCAGGTTTCCTGGCCTTCCTTGGTGCCTACGAACAGGGGGGGGGCAGACATGTCAGTGAGGCGGCCCATCATGCCTTTCTTAATCATCAAGACGCTCTCGGCCCTGGAGACGTTGGCTACGTACCTGTTCTTGGTCAGGTCGTACGCAGAGGCTACGTCACGGCTGGCCAACTGCAGGGAGATTACGCCTGACCCGTGCTGCAACAGGTGTAGCCCGTCCGGCTTGGTCTTTTGCTGGAAGGACTGGGTCCCTATGGTGCCGCCTCCCCCGGACTGGTTGCGCATAATGACATTCGGGTTTCCCGGAATATACTTGGTCAGGAATGGGGCGGTTATACGTGCCATCGTGTCCGTACCGCCGCCGGCGGCGGAGTCTACCAATATCTCAATGGTCTTGCCCTGATAGAAGGGGGCACCGGCGGGCTTCGATGGCGCGGGAGAGGGACTACTCGGCTTGGGAGCCGCAGTCGCGGCGGTCGTTGGGGCGGGAGTTCCGGGTTTAGCCGTGGCGGCTGTGGCCGGAGCCGCTGTGGTTGGCGCGGCGGTCGGCGTCGCCGGCGCTCCACAAGCGGCCAGGAGGGAGACGGCGACGAGGGCCGCCAGCGCGATTACCAGGTACTTGTTCATTGCATTCCTCTCTTTCAACTAGACTGGGTTAAGTTGGGCTAAAGGGATTCTGTTTCCATGGTTGGGCTACTTCATGACTCCATACTTGCGCAGCAGGCCATCAACGTAGTCGGGGGCCTCGGGCTTGACGTCAAGGGAAGCTCTGATGGCCGCATCCGTGTCTTTGCCAGTATCGATGTTGTAGACTTCGGCAAACACCTTGCGGACCATGTCGTTGAAGGCTGGGTCTTCCGCCATTTTGGCGTAGGCGTCCGCACAAATCTTCTGTATGTTCTCGGGCGTCCCGGGTGGCAGCACGGTCCATTTGAACACGGTAGCCGGCGCCAGCGTAGCAATGTACCCGTCCCAGGCCAGGCCCGTCGGGAGTTTGTCAGCCATGTACTCGGGGAAAGTGGGGACGTTGGGGAAATCGGGCCGGCGCACGAACTTGCCGTTGATGAACCGCCCTTCCTGGACAATAATCTCCGCCAGTCCTTCGTCCGCCAGTCGCTTGAGGTTCTGGGAATCGCCGAACATGTCGACTTCGCCACGCCGGAAGGCCAGATCGATTTCACCCGTACCACCAAAGCCGGTCAACCATCGTACGTTCCATCCCTTGAACTCTCTTGCATAAAGAGGAAGCAGGTTCCACGTCTCTTCGCCCGTCCTGGTACCGATGACCACTGGCTCTGTCTTCTGGTCGGTCAGCCTCTTCATAGCGTCCTTGCGAATGCCGACCACTGGGCCGGCTTCTCCGATATTGCCGATGGAGACCATCTTCCGCATATCGAAATTGACTATGTCCCGACGCCTCTGCTGGTTACTGATGATGCTGGCCGAACCGTGTAGCCAGGTGAAACCATCAGGCTTGGCTTTCTCGAAAAAGGAGTTGGTGGCGACCACGCCCCCGGCGCCCGGCTGGTTGCGGACCAGCACTTTGGGGTTGCCCGGAATGAATTTCCCGATAAAGGCAGCCACGGCCCTGCCGGTGGCATCGGTGCCGCCGCCAGCCGCCGTGGCAAGCGTGATTTCAATTGTCTTTCCTTGAAAGTATGGTGGTCCGGAAGGGGCTGCCGTCTTGGGAGCCGGTGTGGCTGGCACGGCTGTCGCGCCTTTGGTAGGCTCGGTTTTAGGAGTCGCCGATTGAGTTGGGGCCGCGGTTACCGGAGGAGTTGGAGTCGGAGTCGGTTGGGTGCAGGAGATCAGTCCCGCCACCGCAACGGCGACGGCCAAATAACGTAGAACCCATTTGTCCATTGACCTTCTCCTCTTTTCCAATTAACTGGGCGGCCACTTAATCATCCAGGCCCACGATGGGCCCTATGAACCAGGTCCAGATGCCCAGCGCACTGGAGGCGTTCTCGCCCAGTTCCCGGCTTTCCTGCAACTCGATCTCCATGCCCGACGACATAATGTTCTCTGGACTCGGCTTTATGGTTCACGATTCAAACCTGAAGCCGCTTTCTACTTGTTAGGGGTCCTGGTCCTCTTTTCGGGTTTGCTCACTTCTTCCCACGAACGATCAGAACTGGCACCGCCGAGCAATGGAGCACCTTGTCGCTAACGCTCCCGATGATAATCTGGGCAACGTGGCCGCGCCCAATGGAAGCCATGATGACGAGGTCGAACTTCTCCCCTTTAGCCGTTTCACAAATCTGTTTCCATGGATCGCCCCTTACTGACTGCACGTATACGGGGTGTTCGCAGGGAAGGAGCCGAGCCCGGGCATCTTCGAGGATCTTGTTACTTTGTTGGTCCATCTGTTCAAGCAATGTGGCGATTCCCGGAGCGAAGGCCAGCGGCTCGACGGGTGACCCTCCTGGAGTGGTGAGAGACGTCGGAAGATGCACGGTGTCCACCACATTCAATAACGTGACCTCAGCGTCGGCAATCCGTTTCGTCAGTTTCCTGGCGTAATCGACTGCTTGCAGGGAAAAGGCGGAACCATCAGTAGGCAAGAGAATCTTGAACATTACATCTCCTTCAGTGTGAAATTACATTTGCTGCCATGTATCACCGCGTCCGGCTGGCTTATTATACCCTGTTGGAGGGTCCCTTTGTCTACTTGCGGGCTTCAATGATCGATGCACGTGATCGCGCAGTCCAGCCGCGGGCAGTGGTTATGGCGGCAACAATGCTCAGCAAATTCCGGGTTCCAGCAAGGCGAAGCCGCTGACGGGGTCTTTGGCCCTGGCGGCCCTGGCGCCTGCTATCTCTATGATAACTGCCTCTCCGATGAGCCATGTCTTGACTCCCATCCGCAGGCAGCCAGTAACGGTTTGGCCGGAACGACCGAGCGCCCCGTGAATATGAAGGTTGGGTTTGCCGTCGGGTCCGGTTGCGAGGATGCCGACTGCCACGACTTCGTGGGCAGCATCAACCGGGAGTACCATGGGATCGGGAGGAAGTTCGTTCGAGTGGCGGGGACCTACGACAATTTGACCGTCGGCCAAGCCTCCGAGGAGGATTACCTGGGCCAGGGCAATCTTCTTTTCCGCGGCGAACTGTTCGATGCAATGCGGCACGACATCACCATCTTCAAGCCTCAGAACGAAGATGCGTCCTGCCTGCCCCTCGGATGCTTTCAATTGGAGACCCTCCGACTTCTATTGTCCTCAAGTGGGTCTGCCGCCCCTTCTGGGTACGGCGAATTACCCAGCCATTTTAGCAAAATAGCTGCGGGTTTCACAAATGGGGGGATGTTGGTCAATCCATGGACGTTATCTGAATGGCGCCCCAGAGTCCGAGGACTTCTCCCTTTACGATCGCTATCCCAGACACGCGGGGCAACTGCTGCCCGAATTCGATCGCGCCGGGGATGTCGTCAGCCGAGCTAACGCGGTTGCCGATGGCCGTCGCCGCGGCATCAGCCATGGCGGCAGACGGTGAAAAGATGGTCGCGGCGTCAGCCAGACCGAAACTGAGTGAAGGCCCTACCGTACCGGATGAGGTGCAGACGCCCATAGGGGTGCCGCCGGGTTCAATGACGAAAGCGACTTTGCCGGTCAATGGTGAATGGCCGGCATAGAGACCGACCAGCCTTTGACGAGCGGACTTGATGAAGATGTCACCGCCGTTTTCCACGATGACTTCGTTGGAGAATCTGAGCAAATGGCGGCCAACGTCTTCGGCGATGGCCCCGGCCACGGCGGCCATGGGTCCGACCCCGGCGTCCATTGCCGCCCGGGCCATGTCTCTGACAAGGGGTGGCGCGGCATCCTCAACTATGAAGGGCTCCATGGTGGTGGCAAAAACGGGGTGTGTCCTGATGTAATGTTCCAGCGTCCGCCGGCATTTCAGAACTGCTTCGATCGCCTGGCTTGAAAGGTCGCTGCGGGCGCTGATGAACAGGTCGGTTTCGTCTACAACCACCGGGAAGCTGACCATGTCGGGGGACTTGATCCACTGCCGGTAAGTCCTGGGCTCGTAGGACACCTTTACAAGCGCATTTCCATGGCGCGCACCGGACAAGAGGGGAGACACAGTTCGCAGGCGATACATTTGTCGCCGGTGAAAACGATCCTTCGGGTAGTCGGGTCGATGGCGAAGGCGTTGGTCGGGCAGACGGTGACGCAGACCCCGCAGTGGGTGCAGCGGGTCTCCAGGCGGGTTATGTCTTTCTCTAGAGGCTGGATATTGACGCCGGCTTCCTTGAGGAAATTTACGGCCTCGTCCTGCTTCTTTCGTTCACCGCTGAGCGCCATGACCAGCCGTCCCTCTTCATTCGGCGAAACCGAGGCCTTGAGGATGTTGAACTCCAGGTCGTAGTCCTTTACCAGCCTGTAGATGATGGGTTTGTTTATCAGGCTGGGGGGGAAATGCAGTACGAATGTCTTGGCTACGCGCACGTTGATAAATGTTCCTATTAACTCGGGTCAATTGCCCGACAACGGCTGGGAGGTCTGCCCGCGGGCAGACCTCCCATGATTCCTAGAGGCGTTCTTCCAGGGGCTTGAAGACGATACCTGCCTCAACCCCGGGCAACGGCGCCACGGGATCGGTGAGGAGGAATTTTCCGGTGGCGATCCACTCTTTGAGTGTTGAAGCAATCTCCAGCGCCTTGAAGTAGCTGGATATGGAGGCGGTGGGAACGTCCTTCCCCTGGAATTTTATGCGGCCAGTCTTGAGTTCGGCGTAGGTCACTTCGCCGAGCACTTCCGGTTCTCGGTTCGGATATGTCTTTGAATAGTCAACGATAGGGGCGAGCATTTCGGAATCCTTCGCTGACGCGTACTTGAGGGTTTCCTCCGACAGTATCGGGATGGGTACTCCGATGCCCACTGTTAAGGTTGTCCCGTATCCTGTGAAGGTTGTCCCCAGGAGCCACTGGGCCTTCATCTGCTTCAGGTCGCCGATCACGGTGAGTGTGCCGGCCCCCCTCTTGGGAATTCCGTTTTCGCCTCTGACAACGCTGGGGTTGTGTTGAGTCCCGTTCCATGCCACGTAGCCGATGCCGCCTCCCAGGAATATCTTGGTCCCGATGCCTATGGTTTTGTAGAACGGGTCCTTCAACAGGGGTGAAAGCTGTCCTGCCGAGCAGAAGTTAGCGTTGGCCACTTTTGCCTTAAGGACGCCCATGTAGGTATAAATGGTCTTGTCTGACAGATTGATGGCCACGTTGTAGTTCTGGTAGGCGTTCCTGACGTTAAACAGCATGGCCTCATTGATGCTCTTGATGTTGATGAGGGTCTCGATCTTCTTGCGGGGATAGCAGTCGGTGCCATAGGCGGTGGCAACGAGGCGGATATCTTTTCCGGCGACCAGGTCTTCGATAACGTGGCCCCCGCCGTACCTGAAATCTCCGGGGTGCGTCCTGTTTCTGGGATCGTCGTCAGGAAGCGCGGTGGCGCCGATGAAGAGGTCCACTGCCGCCAGCCCGGCGTACGTCGAGACCTCGTTCAGAGTGACCTTCCCGCCTCCGAACTTGATGCGGGGCTTGGAATGGCCAACATTCAAAAAGGCTCCGGACGAGCACATGGGTCCGAAAGTGCCGGTGGTAACGACATCTATCTCCTTGGCAGCTTTGGCCAGTCCCTTCTTCTCTACAATACCGATTACCTCATCGGCGGTTACGACTACCGCTTTTCCCTTGGCGATCTTTTCATTTATCTCCGCGATGGTTCTTGTCATGTGCGATACCTCATTCTTTACCTAAACTTCTGAGTTGTCGGCTATTTTCCTACTAATTGGACAAAAATGCAATGGGGGCGCCCATTCTACTTCCTTGAAACCTTCCATTCAGGGCAATCCTCCAACTGTTCGAAGCCGGAAGCCATGTCCAGCCCCATGATGTCGTACCAGTTGGGCTCGGCGACGGCCAGCCTGGCGGGATGCCCGGGATCGATGTTGAAGTGCTGCACGGTGACCCCCCCGGCGATCACCGGGGACAGCAGCAAGTCTTCCGGCCCCCAGTCGTATCTGACATCGTTTATCGTCGAATAGCCGTGCCCTTCAATCACAAAATGAATCCGGCCGCCTTGTATCTTTTGCTTGCCGGAGTGGCTGTTGGGAGGTATCTCGTGTACCCAGAATAGTATGGCTTTCATAGCAACGTCATCAAAAGAGGGGTGGACATACCACCGGTAGATTCCCATCCGGTTGGTCTCCAGGGGCTGGTCTTTCTCCCTGATGATCCAGCGGGCCTTGCTCATGTACTCCCGCCACCTGTTGCGGCGAAGGAAGAGGTCATCGAGCAAAGTCGCGGGGCGACCTTTGATCTCGATGGGATAGCCTTCGAGCAACGCCTGGTCGGGCACAAAGTCGTTGGGGCGGTACAACTCTTCCTTCTTTTCGCCCTTCCAATCCGGCGCGTTGCTGACTTGCCTGCTTTCGTTGGCGGTAGCTTCCATAAAAGGCCAGAACATCAGCACCAGTTGGCCGCATGGCTTCCCCTGTTGCTTGTTGAAGTGTTGGTGTGAGTTCTCGGTGCGGGTTATGGGCAGAAGCTCAACGTCGCCCTTTTCCCAGTCCAGATTGACATCGTTGTTGATGGTCCGTCCATGTCCCTCCAGGCAATAGAGAAGCCTGCCTCCGCCGCGGTGGGTGTGCTTCCCGCGGGCGATGTTCTGGGCGCTGTTGCGACTGATGCTCCAGCCGGGAGCGGCGAGTTCGTCCCAGTTAGTTGAGTTACAATACAACCGGCCGTACCCGTTGCGGTTGAGCTGCAGAGGGAAATCTTTCGCTCTTAAGAGGACTTTGCCTTCTCTCCGCTGGCGGCTCTTTTCTATTTTGAACAGCAGGCTGGCATCGTACCTGTCGAGACCGGGTTCTGGCTCTCTGGAACGCTCGCTTAGCCTTTCCATGTAGGAATCCTCCTTCTAGAATCGGGCGGCGGTCAATGGTCTGCTAATTATAGCGGACTTTTGTTGCCGCGACACGGATACCGCCAGAAACTTGACAATCACCGGTCGGTATGATGGAATAGCTCAAAACAGATATGTATGTTGGCCCCGCAGAAGGTGGCCCCTAGAGCAGGGAAGGAACGCAGACCGTGCCAGGCGACCACTCGACTTCCTTAGATACCTCCGGCCGGACCTTTCGCCCGACCACTGACAATCTGCCCGAGTCCGTCAGGGCGCTGCGGAAGAGCCTCAATCTCACCCAGCACCAGCTCGCGGAACGGCTCGGAGTCACCTATGTGACCGTCAGTAGATGGGAGACCGGACAGGTAAGGCCCAATCGCCTGGCTCTCAGGTCTCTTTCGCGGGTTGCTGAAACGGCTTTGGGCCACGAGGTCGACGCCTGTCTCCAGGCCCAGCGCTCTGACGGCGTATGGCCGCGTGGAGCTGTTGCCGAATTGCCCCTCTTGGGGCGGACGCTCCAGTCAGGAACTGAGGCGTTCCAGGATCGCCCGACTCATGGGCCCGAGGCAACCCCGTTCTTGGAGAATGCCAGTACCATCGAGGCGTTGAGAGCTTCACCGATCTTTTCGGACCTGGACGACGGCGCCCTCGAAGACCTTTCAAGGTTTGCCCACGAACACCGTCTGAAGGCCGGGCAATTCCTCTTCTTTGAAGGTGATCTGCTGGCCTGTTTCTACGTCGTGGTCTCCGGTAAGTGCAAGATTGTGAAGCATTCTCCATCAGGCAGAGACTTCATCATGGCTTTCGCCGGCCCGGGGGAAATGCTGGGCAACGCGTTGCTCTTCTTCGGCAAGCCTCATCCGTCTTCGGTTCAGGCGATATCCGACATCTCGGTATTGTCGATAAGTAATGATGACCTCATGTCATTTCTTTCCTCGAAGCCGGAGTTAAGTGTCAGGATTCTCGGAAGAATGCTCAATGTCGCCGGCAGGCGTTTGCTCGACGCCGCGGCTCGACTTTCTGAGATGGCGGCTGAAGGCGCCGATTATCGCCTGGCCCACGTTCTTTATACCCTTTGTCTGGAGTTCGGTGCTAGCGTCCCGTTTACCCGTCGGGAGATCGCCGAAATGGCGGGAACAACTACCGAAACAGCCATCCGCTTCGTAAGCCGCTTGAAAAAGAAGGGTGTGGTGCGGCCGCTTCGCGGTACGGTAAACATCCTCGACCAGAGCAAGCTGCGACTTCTGGCCGAAGGCTTGCTGCTAGTCTAGACCGTATTGGATGGCATCAAGGGTTGCCTCCATGTTTATACTATGTTAAAAAATAGAGGTGTGTGGATGAGTCAGGCAAAGCGGCTCGATCTTGGACTACCGAACGGTCGGCTTTAGGTCGCTCCGTTTCTTCCGTGGGGAGTAGTGCTCGAACTGATTGCTGACTGCTCGGGTGCCGCTGATATTGGTGTTATGAGGCGGACACCGAACCTGCAGCAGGGTCTTCCCCTCTATGAGCAAGGTCATAGACATCGGGCCGACTGCAATCTATTATTGATTACTCTTTGCAGGACGGTCTGCCGAGAAGACGAGCATTAAGAGGTCAAAGTTGAGAGCGTCGGCCATGTCGCGTCAAGGATTAGTGTGATGGCTAAGGACAAGACCGAATTGGAAAAGTATATTCCCGTGACGGCTTATGACAGGTGGGTTCGGGAAGAAGAAGTTCCGGTGTTCAATGGGTATTATGTAGGTGATTTGACCAAACTGAAGCTGGGGGATTGGAACAGAAAAGGGGGAAGGGGCTGTATCATAAACTTGGAGGGGAATGAGCAGTCCAATGATTCATACGTTTGTGAAATAGCCCCTGGAGCCAGCCTGAAGCCTCAAAGACACCTGTTTGAAGAGATGATCCTGATACTGAAAGGGCGGGGCGCTAGCACCGTTTGGAATAAGAACCAACCTCGCCAGACTTTTGAGTGGCAGGAGGGGAGTCTTTTCGCTATTCCGATAAACTCCTGGCATCAGCACCACAACGGGCAGGGCGACGCGCCAGTGCTTTACGTGGCTGTCACTACTGCCCCGTTGGTCCTAAACCTGTTTCATAACGTGGACTTCGTTCTTAATAACGACTATACCTTTACGGACAGATACGTGGCCGAGAAAGGCTATTTTAGTGGGAAGGGCAATCTATCTCAGGTTGAGGCGGATGGGAAGATAAACGTCTGGGAAACCAACTATGTCCCTGATGTCTACAAGCTAAAGCTTTACGACCTGAAAGGGAGGGGCGCGGGAGGAAAGAACGTGCATCTGGAGATGGCTGACAATACCCTTACCGCGCACATTTCCGAGTTTCCAATGGGGACTTACAAAAAGGCGCACCGGCATGATGGAGGGGCCAACGTCGTTATTCTGGGAGGTCAGGGGTATTCCCTAATGTGGCTGGAGGGCAAATCTCCGATGAAGATAGATTGGCATCAGGCCTCCATGTTCGTACCGCCAACCCGGTGGTTTCACCAGCACTTCAACACCGGGACGGTACCGGCAAGGTATTTGGCTCTGCGATGGGGAAGCATGAAGAATCCTATGGGGAATGACAGTACCAGAATCTGGAAGGTGAGAGAAAGCGTTGCCGTGGGTGGAGACCAGATAGACTACGAAGACGAAGACCCGGCAATCAGGAGACTGTTTGAAGAGGAACTGAGCAAGAACAACATGAAATCCGCGATGTCTCCGGGATAAGCTGCAAGAGAAGAAGAGGAACAATCGATGGAAAAACCGACAGTCAAGATTCTAGGCATATCGGCGGCCCACCGGATCAACATGAATACCGCGTGGCTGGTGCGGTATGCCCTGGAGTCGGCCAAGAAGATAGGGCGAAGGTTGGAATCGAAGGTCAACGTAGAGACAGAGTTCCTGGACATCGCCAGGAAGCAGATCAAGCCCTGCCGGAACTGCGAGGGATTCCACCTGCCGAACGAAGGCTCTTCTTACAGAGGCAAACCAAAGCCACAGCCCAGGGGATGTCCCATCAAGAACGATTTCATGGCTGAAGTCATCATGCCGAAAATGAAAGAGGCTGACGGGTTCATCTTCGGGTCTCCGACTTACACCATGTGTTTTACCAGCCAATTCCGGCTGATGACTGAGCGGATCAGCCCGCTGGTTTGGGGAGGCCATTTGACCAACAAGCCGGCTGCGTCGGTGACTGTGGGCGGGATACCGTTTGGCGGGCAAGAGTCATGCTTGTTGGATATGAACAAGATAATACTGGCCGCGGAGATGATTCCTTCTGGCTGGTACATGGGCGCGCCCGGTATTAGCGGTCCTCCCTTTGGGCCGCTCCCTGACGCCGATGATTATCATAAGAGGGTAGGGGTCAAGAATGACAAATTCGGAAAGTGGCTGGCTTTGATTGCGGGGCGTAGGGTGACTGAAGTGGCCGTCATGATAGCGCTGGCGAAAGCCGATCTCGGGGAACTCTATACCAAAGAATTCACCCAGATCCATCATATGCCACATGGCGACGAGCCGTGGGCGTGGACAAAGCTGGACCAAAAGGAAAACGACTATATGATGAGCTTGTAAGCTGAGAAGACCTGTTGGCCTGAATCAATGGCGTTTGATCATCGCTAACAGTTATTGAAAGAAAGTTGACATTTAAGAAGGAGGATACACAATGGCAAAACCGAAAGTGAAGATTCTAGGCGTCTCGGCCGCTCACCGGCCCAACATGAACACGGCGTGGCTGGTAATGTATGCCCTGGAAGCCGCCAAGAAGATCGGACGGAGACTGAAAGACAAGGTAGACTTTGAGGCCGAATTTGTGGAAATTGCCGACAAAGAAATCAAACCGTGCCGGAACTGCGAGAAATTCCATATTACCAACCAGGGGTATTCGTATAAGGGGAAGCCGCGGCCTGAGCAGATAGGCTGCCCCATACAGGACGATTTCATGTCCCAGGTGCTCATGCCCAAGATGAAGGAAGCCAACGGGTTCATCTTCGGAGCTCCTACCTATACAATCTCGTATACCAGCAAGTATCGCCTCTTCAGCGAGCGATTCAGCCCGCTGGTGTGGGGAGGAAACCTGACCAACAAGCCCGCAGCCGCTGTCACTGTTGGCGAAATGCCTTTTGGAGGGCAGGAGTCATGCCTGTTGGACATGAACAAGATGATCCAGGCAGCCGAAATGATACCTTGCGGCTGGTATATGGGAGCGCCAGGGGTCAGCGGTCCTCCTTACGGTCCGGCTCCAGCCGACCCTGACTACGATACCAGAATCGGAGTCAAGAACGATAAATTCGGCCGGTGGCTGGCACTGGTGGCCGGTAGAAGGGTGGCTGAGATTGCCTGCATGTTCGAACTCGCCAAGGTCCAGCTAGGGCCGTTATACGCGCAGGAATATACCCAGGTTCACCATCCGCCGCGGGGCGACGAGCCGTGGGGATGGACGAGATTGGACAAAGAGGACGAAGACCGCTTGATGAGCATGTAAGCGCAGTAGCATCAGGGACTTGAACACGAGATTATAGAGGAGTAGTTTGCCATGCCCAATGAGATCGCGTTAGACGATAAAGTATTGCATCTGGCCACGTCACCTTCGGACAAGACCTATGTCATGGGTGGCAAGTGCCAGGATTGCGGAGAAATCATCTTCCCCAGGAAGAACAACTGCCTCAAGTGCTCAGGCACCAGAGTGGAGACCATACCGTTGAGCACGGAAGGTGAGGTCTATTGCAGCACCTCGGTGCATTACAATCCACCGCTGTACGAAGGCCCCATGCCCTACGTGATCGGCGAGGTCCTCGTCAAGGAAGGGGCCGTGATTCAAACTCCATTTACCGGCTGCGACATGCAAAAACCGTTGCCTATCGGCACAAAAGTGAAATTGGTTCTGGACTCGGTTGGGCAAGATGAAAAAGGGAATAAGCTGATGGTGCACAAGTTCAAGCCCGTCTAGTAGTCGACGGTCCGGGTTCATTTAAGTTTTGATCGAGGAGCATTAAACATGAGAGAAGTCGTCTTATTGGGGGTCGGAGTTCACAAGTTCGGCCGGTTTCCCGGCAAAGAATACTATGAGATGGGGAGAGACGCCGTCAACGACGCCTTAAAGGATGCCGGCGTTACCTGGCCGGATATTCAGGCGTTCTATTGCGGCCATACCTATGCCGGCATTGGCGCCGGAGGAAACATAGTAACCCAACTGGGCATGACCGGCATCCCGATATACAACATCGAAATGGGATGCGCCGCCGGGTCAGGGATATTCGGGTTGGCCTACCAGGCCATTGCCACCGGCCAGTTCGACATCGCCTGCGTCGTGGGGGTGGACAAGCTCAAGAAAGGTCTTCTGCCGGCCGAGAACTTCCCTCACTGGATGAGGGTAACCGGCCTCGGCATATATCCGGTATCGATGGCGCTGCAGGCCCATAGAAGAATGAAAGAATATGGCCTGACACGCGAGCAATTGGCCAAAGTCGCGGTCAAGAGCCACAGGAATGCAGCGTTGTGTCCCAACGCCCACTACCAGGAATACGGCAATATGACCATCGAGGACGTCTACAAGGCCAAGATGGTGTGCGATCCGTTGACCATCGTCCAGATTGCGCCTACCAGCGAAGGGGCGGCTGCGGCAATATTGTGCTCCAAAGATGCATTGAAGCGCTTCAAGAACCGCAACCGGGAGCCTATCACCATCGCGTCTTATGCTGTGGGATCAGGCGAGTACGTGCACCCTTATAGTGTCTTGAGACACGCTCCGATGCAGAATAAGGGGGGCGTAACCGTCTGCAAAAGGGCCTACGAACTGGCGGGTTGCGGACCCGAGGACATCGGCATTGCTCAGGTGGAAGACGCCTATACCATTATCGAAATGGAGTGCTACGAGGTCATCGGGATATGCAAGGAAGGAGAGATGGGCAAGCTGGTTGACGAAGGCGCCGTTGAGCTTACGGGCCGCATACCTGTCGGCACCGACGGGGGGAAGATGTCCCGCGGAAACTCGATCGGCGCGTGTGCCCTGGCTTCACTGGCAGAGAATTACTGGCAGATGAAGGGCCAGGCTGGCAAGAGACAGATTCCCAAGCGTCCGAATTTGAGCATGCTTTTTGCCACCGGAGTACCGTGGATGGGAACGGCAGTCATACTCAAGAGATAGACCGGACTCAAGCCGTTCTGAAACGTAACTCATTCTAAGGAGCAGCCACATGGCAAAAGCGACACTCTATACGCCGCAAAGGATTCAGGAATACACTAAGAAGGGGTATTGGGATTCCACCACTCTGAGTGACCTGTGGGACGACAACGCCCGGAAATATCCGGCTAGAGAGGCGTTGGTCGACTCCAACACCAGGTTGACCTGGGCGCAGGCCAAAGTCCGGATAGACCGCCTCGCCCTGGGACTGGTCGAACTCGGCATCAAGAAGGACGAACTTATCGTCATTCAAACCCCGAACATGGTGGAGTTGGTGTTGATGAGAGTGGCCTGCGAAAAGGCCGGAGTACTCTGCCTGCCGGTGCTGCGTTCTTTGCGGAACGTAGAAGTGGAGAACATCCTAAGCCGCACCAAGGCCGTAGGAATAATGATTCCCTACAAGTTCCGGGATTATGACTACTATCAGATGGTCAAGGAGGTCAGGCCGCGGCTGCCCGCTCTTCGCCACGTCTTTGTCGTGGGGGCCGAAGTGCCTCCGGACTGCATCTCCGTGTCCAAAATGATGGAACGAAAGCTGGAAGAAGAGTACCCGGCCGACTTTCTGAAGTCTCGAAAGACACCTTCCACCGAGTTCTCTCTGATTGCCCACACTACCGGATCCACTGGATTCCCCAAGTTCGTCGAATATCCGATGTGCTGCCGGATTTTCCAGGCAAGGAGGAACGCCGCCCATCTCAAGTTGACCAAAGACGACGTGTTCGCCATGTTGCCTCCGGCGTCTATTGGTCCTAACAGCAACGCCTATTTTGCGGCTGCCCTGGTAGGCGCCAAGGTGACCATGCTGGAAAAGTTTGAGCCCGAGGCGGCGCTGGAGTTAATCCAAAGAGAACGGGTAACTTTTGTCTGCGGTGTACCTGCCATTCTGGCTATGATTGTGAGGCATCCCAATCGGAAGAAGTATGACACGAGTTCGGTGCGTTACTGGTGGAGCGGTGGAGCCAAGCTGGACTACCAGGTGGGCCTTGACGTAGAGAAGGAAATGGGCGGGGTTATCATAGGGGGCCTTGGCGCCACCGACTGGGGTGGCGAATGCATCAATATAGGCGACTCTTCTATGGAAATCCGGCTGACCACCGTCGGTCATCCCATCGACGACAGCGAAATCAAGCTTGTGGATGAGGACGGCAAAGAAGTACCCCGAGGAGAAGTCGGTGAGATATTAGCCAGGGGTCCTGCTTGCGTTTCGGGGTATTTTGGAGACGCCGAAGCCAACAAGCAAATGTGGACGGAAGACGGCTGGTACAAGCTCGGCGACTTGGGCCGGTGGGACAAGCTTGGGAATCTTGTGGTGGTGGGCCGAAAAAAAGACATGATCATCCGCGGCGGCCAGAATATCTACCCCATTGAAATAGAGAACCTGCTTCTCACCAACCCCAAAGTGCAAGACGTCGCGTTGGTGGGATACCCCGACGAAGTAATGGGCGAAAAGGCTTGCGCGTTCGTGGTTCCCAGAGAGTCGATGGAGTTTACCTTCAAGGAAATGACAGATTTTCTCAAGAGCCGGAACATCGCCCTTTACAAACTTCCCGAGAGACTCGAAATCATGGACAAGTTCCCCCTGGTAGGTGACCAGAAGATTGACAAGAAGGCTTTGCGGGCCGAATTGCTGAAGCGATTGGGCAAGTAACCGGTTGCGGGCCGACCAGAACAGGAGCTTGCGACCGGAAAAAGCCCGAAAGAAATAGAAGGGTCCAAGTGTGACACCAAAAAGGAGGGTATCAATGGGTATCAGTCGTCTTGGTAAGGTTCTGGGATTGATGGTCTTGATTTCTCTTATGGTGCTGCCTGCATGTACGCCGCAGGCCACTCCCGCTGCTCAGGGAACCACGCCGACGGGCCAGCCGGCAAAGGTGACCGAGCCGGCCAAGGATGCCTGGCAGGCGAAATGGGACCAGACCGTGGCGGCGGCCAAGAAGGAAGGGAAGCTGACAGTATACTCCGGGATGAGCGCCGACTTTCGAGTTGGCCTGTCAGACGCCTTTCGGAACAAGTATGGAATAGAACTGGACTTTGTGCCGGGCAAAGGGTCGGAACTGGCCCAGAGGGTCTTTACGGAACGCCGGGCACAACTTTTCAACGCTGATATCTTCATCATCGGGTCCGGGTCGTTGCTGACGACTATTAAGCCGGAGGGCTTCCTGGAGCGGCTGGACCCATTGCTGATTCTTCCTGAAGTGACCGACGAAAAGGCCTGGGTGCAGAACAAGATTCCTTACATGGACCCGAAAGATCACAGAGTCATAGGGTTCGGTTTCTCCGCCAGTTCCTTTGTGGCTGCCAATCCGGAGACCGTAAAGGACGGCGACCTGAAATCCTACCAGGACTCGCTCAACCCGAAGTGGAAAAGACAAATAAGTCTGTTCGACCCGACCCTGCTGGGCAGCGGCAGCGACTGGCTCGTGGCGACGGCAGGTTTGCTGGGCGGCCAGGACAAGGCGCTGGCGTACATGCGAGACCTGGTCAAGCTGGAGCCTGTTGTGACCAGGGATCCCCGGCTTCAGGTGGAGTGGGTGGCCCGAGGGAAGACCGCTATAGGTCTCGGTATCAAGCCGGAAGAAGTCACCCCATTTGTGGCGATGGGCGCCCCCATAAAATGGATTCGATTCTCTGAGGGTGTCGCGCTGGCTCCCGGCAATTCTTGTCTGGCTGTTCCCCAGAATGCCGCTCATCCTAACGCCGCCGTGGTGTTCGTGAATTACCTTCTGAGCAAGGAAGGCGCAGACTTAACGGTAAAGACGGCCAAGGTCCCCAGCGCCCGCCGTGGCGCTAGCATCGAGGGCCTTGACACGGGCATCATTCCGGTGCCGGGCGAAAAGTCGGTGCTGGTGGACGAAGATTACATGCTCGGCATGCCGGCGCTGATGGAACTGACCAAGCCGATCATAGCTCCGCTAATGAAAGAATAGACGGCGAATTTCGCCACCAGGAAGGACATGACATGGTTGAGAGACTAGTGGAACGTGCCAGGGAACCTGAGCCCGGAGAGACCTCTTATGACAAGAAGATGAAGATCAAGGACGAGAAGATCGCTAAGAGGCTGAAGGGCAAAGTCATCATTAAGGGCAGCGAAGTTCCCTGGGAGCAGAGCAGACAGGGCCTGACCCGGACGTACATCAATGAAGAGAATTGGGACCAGATCGCCACGCCGGATTGGGAGATATTCATTCAGCGCATACTGAAGCACTCCGGGTGCCATGTACACCAGGGGGGCCTGTGCATATACGTCCTGGCAGGCAAGGGCTACACCGTGGTTGATGGGGCTCGCTACGATTGGGAAAAGGACGACCTGATAATCTTGCCGATAAAACCCGGGGGAGTTCAACACCAGCACTTCAACGCCGATGACAACGCTCCGGCGCAGTGGATGGCTTTCAGGTACGAGACGATGCTCGACCAGGTTTGTGTTGGAATTTCTCAAGTGGCCACTCACCCGGATTGGGCTGGGCCTAAATCTCGATAGCGACCTGCTCGCCCGGCGTTTCGCAATTAGGCCGGCGTGCCGGAATAGTTTTTGAGCCTCGCCGGATGCGGCGGGGATTCAAAGGAGACACTGCTAAAACATGGCAGAATACTCGGTCGTAGGCAAGCGTCTGCCGAGAGTGGACGCCCCCGCCAAAGCAACCGGGGCGGCACAGTATGCCGCCGACCTGAGGCTCCCCGGGCTGCTCACGGGCAGAATTCTCAGGAGCCCTCATCCTCATGCCCGAATACTGAACATCGATACTACCAGGGCTGCTGGTTTGGCTGGAGTGAGAGCCGTGCTCACGGGCAGAGACACGCTCGGAGCCAAGCTCGGTAACTGGCGATTGTTTCCGGAACTCCTTGACGAAGAAGGGCTGGCCAGCGACAAAGTGCGCTTCGTGGGAGATGCCGTGGCTGCTGTGGCTGCCGTAGACGCAGATGTTGCCGAGGAAGCGTTGAAGCTTATCAAAGTGGATTACGAGGTGCTTCCGGCAGTGTTTACCATCGAGGAAGCGCTGGCGGAAGGGGCGCCCCTTGTCCACGATAAGTTCGAGCGGAATATAAGCGTCGTTCGCGACATCATCATCGGAGATGTGGAGAGGGGTTTCCGCGAATCGGACTACGTGCGGGAAGACGAGTTCTCTACTCAGGCGGTGCAGCACTGCAGCATGGAGCCGCACGTCTGCGTGGCCAGCTTCGATCCGGCCGGGAAGCTGACTGTCTGGCTTTCCTCTCAGGCGCCATACATTGCACAATGCCTGCTGGCCAAAGGCATGGGCCTGCGTGAAAACGACGTACGTGTAATCATGCCTGAGGTGGGCGGTGGCTTCGGCGCTAAGATGGAGCTCTTCAGCACCGAATTCTGCGCCTGCCTGCTTTCTATGAAGACGGGCAACCCCGTCAGAGTTGAATATACCAGGCACGAGGAGTTTGTCGCCACCCGACGGCGTCACCCCGAGGTCATTCGTGTAAAGACCGGCGTCAAAAGGGACGGGACCCTGGTGGCCCGGGAAAGCAATATTATCCTGGAGGGCGGAGCCTATCACGCCATGGGTCCCACGGTGACCCTTTGTTCAGGCATCTTTTCTCTGTTGCCTTACCGTATCCCCAATTTCAGGTTCCATGGTACCCGCGTCTTTACGAATAACCTCCCCTCGGGGGCCATGCGTGGCCTGGGAGGCCCTCAGCCTAACTTCGCTGTCGAGTCGCAACTCGACCTCATATCTAAGGAACTGGGTATCGATCCGGTGGAACTGAGGCTCAAGAACGCCATGCGCCTGGGCGATACCGTTCCGGAGTTCGTCCCGCAATTGGCCAGTTGTGGCTTTACGGAATGCATCACCAGGGTGGCTGAGGCTTCGGGCTGGAAAAAGATAAGAAAGCGCCCCGAGGAGGGCCAGGGCATAGGCATTTCGTGCTATATGTGGTCTAGCGGCGGGCTCTTCAACTGGTTCAATACGAGTCTGCCTTTCTCCGAGGCTACGGTCAGGCTCAACAACGACGGCACAGTCAACCTGTACACGCGGGCGGCTGATTGCGGCCAGGGTTCCAGCACGGTTCTTTCTCAGATACTCGCCGAGGAACTGGGCCTGTCTCTCAAGGACGTCAAGATAACCGCTGGAGATACAGAGACTACCTCGGCGGACATGGGCGCCTGGAGCAGCCGCATTACTTTCCAGGCCGGGAATGCCGTCAAGAAGGCCGGCGCAGAAGTGAAACGGCAGATATTCGAAGTAGCGCGGCAGAAGCTGGAAGCTAGAATACATGAAGATCTGGAAGCGAGAGATGGGAAGATATTCATCAAGGAGAGACCGAACAAGATAATGTCGCTGGCGGATGCCGTGGTGGCGGCCCAGCGGTCCAGGGGTTCCCCGGTCATAGGCCATGGGGACTACACGCCAAGGGGCAAGGGGTTGTTCTCGGCCGCGTTCAGTTTTGGCGCCCAGGCTGCTGAGGTCCGGGTTGACAAGGAGACAGGGAGGACAAGAGTGGTGAAGCTGACCACTGCTCATGACTGCGGCCAGCCTATCAATCCTATGCAGGTGGAGGGACAGCTTCACGGGTCGGCGCACATGTCTCTCGGCATGGCGCTCCACGAAGAGATGCGTTTCAGCAATGGGAAAGTCATGAATCCATCGTTCAGGGACTACCATATGCTGAGGTCCACCGACATGCCGGACATGGAGGCAATTGAGGTCATCACTTTTGAACCCGAAGGGCCTTTTGGGGCCAAGGAGGCCGGGGAAGGATTGACGGCTCCGACCGGAGGCGCAGTGGCCAATGCTGTTCTTCATGCCACTGGCCTGGTGTTTCATTCGCTGCCGATAACTTCAGAAAAAGTCTGCAGCGCGCTATCAGTATCTGATTCTACTGTCACCGCCTCGAAGCGGAAGAAAACGGAAAACGCGGTTGGGAAGAGGGCCGTTCAGGAAAAGGAGGGAAATTAGTGACTGGATGACAGAAGTGTGACCGGTCCCCCGTGAAATCAGTGTCGGTTTTCGGTTTCGTAAAAGGAGAAAGGCCCATGAAGAGGTTACTGGCTATAATACTGGCAACGGCTTTACTCACGACTTTGGTTGCGGCATGTACCGCTCCTTCCGCGACACAAGCTCCCGTCACTCAGGCACCGCCGGTGGTCCAGAAGGTAATTGAATGGAAAGCGATAACTGGACCGGACCGGACCGATGGACACACTGCCAACTATACGTTGCCACTATTCGACGAAATCAACAAGCAGTTAGCCGGGAGGCTGCGCATAACCTACGCAGGAGGGCCGGAATCAGTTCCGCCGTTCGCGCAGATGGCCCCTCTTCGCCAGGGGGTCTTCGACTTACTCGGGACAACGCCCTCGTTCTATGGCGGTGACCTCCCGATTGCCCAGGTCGGGTTTCTCTTGAGCGCCCCAACCAGCGACCTCAGGGCCGTCGGCATGATCGACCTGATCGACGAGATTCACCAGAAGAAACTTAACGTCAAGTTGCTTTCCGGATTTGCGAGCGGCGTTGGAAACACGATCTTTCTCAAGACTAAGCTCGGCAAGGCCGATTTGACCGGACTGAAGATCAGGACTAGTGCTATTTACGATCCCGGTCTTAAGGGGTTGGGAGCGGCAACGGTAACCCTACCTATCGGTGACGTGTACGGTGCCCTCGATAAGGGAATAGTCGATGGCGCCGCTTTTCCTGCCATAGGACCTCTGGCTTTCAAATGGCACGAAGTAGCCAAGTGGATGACAAGACCCCTGTTCGCCGCGGCCCCTATGAACATTATTGTTAACATGGACAGTTGGAACAAGTTGCCCAAGGACCTGCAAGACGGTCTCATTAAAGTTGTCGTACAGGTGGAGAACGCTCAACGGCCCAAGCTGCAGCAAGCGATGCAGGCAGAAGAAGCCGATCTTGTCAAGAACGGCGTCCAGATTGACACGCTCACCGGCGCCGAAGCTGCCAAACTGCTCGCCATTGTCGACGAGAAGTCCTGGCAAGAATTGGTGATTAAGGCTGACCCTGACTACGGGCCGAAGTTGAAGGCTCTCGCAGACAAGCTGCCGAAGAGGTAGGCCGTTCAGAAGTAGTGGGACTTTGGAGAGGTAAGGGCCTGACATGGAGAATACTACGCCAAGCCACCGATCGCGTTTCGTCGGTGGCTTGGATGTCGTAGCGCGCTGGTGCGCCTACGTGGGCGCAGCTTTGCTGCTCATCATGGCGGCCATCATCGGCTACGACGTGACCATGCGCAGGTTCTTCAACAGGCCGACGGACTGGGCGGTTGACTTCTCCCAGTACATCATGGCGTATGCCACCTTTCTCGGCGCAGCCTGGGTGCTGAGGTTGGGCGGCCACATAAGAATGGACATCCTCGATGGCAAGCTTGGTCCCGTTGGGAACCGAGTACTTTCCCTTTTCAATGTTCTGGCGAGCTTAATCGTCTGTGCGATACTGGTCTGGCAGGGGCTGGCGGCCACGTGGGACGCCTACACTTTCCACATAGTGATGATGCGTCCGATACCGGTCCCCAAATATGCCTTGTTGATTGTGATTCCGTTTGGAAGCCTGCTGATGTTGCTCTATCTCGCTGTTGAAGCGGTGCAGGTGCTCAGGGGAGGCCGGGGTGGACGAACGAAAGGGAGGGGAGCCGGCTGACCTTGGAGTGGTATGCAATCCTGGTAGTGATAGTCGGGCTGATGCTGGCCCTGTTCACCACAGGCATGCGGGTGGCCTTTGCCTTTCTGGCCGTGAACATCATAGGCATGGTCTGGTTTCTCGGCGGTCAGAAGGGGCTTTCTCTCCTGACCAATTCCATGTACGATTCGGTGGCGTTCATAAGCCTGACTCCCTTGCCTCTGTATTTGATGATGGCAGAGATACTGTTCCAGTCAGGCGCCGTAAAAGCGGGCCTCGATGCTCTCGATAACCTCGTCGGCAAAGTGAAAGCAAGACTGAATATTCTGCTGCTTCTCTCCGGCACGCTTTTTGGCGCCATCAGCGGGGTCGGCATGGGTACGGTGGCCTTGCTCGGACGCAGCTTATTGCCCGAGATGATAAGGCGGGGCTATGATCGCAAGCTGAGCATGGGATGCTTGATGAGTACGGGAGTGCTGGATGCTCTGGTACCGCCCAGCACGATAGCCGTGGTCGTCGGCAGCCTCGCCGGCGTGTCGGTGGCCAAGATGCTCATCGGCGGGATCATCCCCGGCATAATCCTGTGCTCGATGTACATGGCCTATATCCTGATTGCCGTCCATCTCAAACCGTCCCTGGCTCCCCCTACCGTCACACGCAAGGTAGGATTGTCGGAGAAGATCAAGTCCGGAGCTCGGCTGGCCCCTCTTGGGGTGGTCGTCTTCATGGTCCTGGGTACGATGCAATTGGGGGTGGCCACACCGTCGGAGGCGGCGGCGTTGGGTATAGTGGGCAGCCTTCTCATCCTTCCTTTGTACAGGGCCAATCCCTTCAAGTCGCTCAAAAACGCCCTCATGCCCACGTTGACGACTACGGCAATGCTGCTACTCATCATGGCCAGCGCCAAGGCTTTTAGCCAGATACTGTCCATAACCGGCGCTTCCCAGGGACTCACCGAATGGGCGGTTTCCGGGAATTTCTCTCCGATGACGGTGTTTTTTATGATGCAAGCCGTGGCCTTCTTCCTGGGTACATTCCTGGATGCAACGGCGAACATGATGATCTGCATCCCTGTCTTCCTCCCGGTGGTGACCGCCTTGAACTTCGATCCCGTTTGGTTTTGGTTGGTCTACCTGGTGAACATCGTCGTCGGCGAGATCACGCCTCCCTATGGCATGTACCTCTTTACTGCGAAAAGCGTTTCCCCGGAGACTCCAATGCATGAGGTGTTCATCGCCTCAATACCGTTTTGTCTCATAGCGGTTGCCCTGGTATTCCTCATGATATTCTTTCCGTCGCTTGCCACCTGGCTACCTGGATTGGCCGGTGGCTAGAATGTTGAAAGGAGAGGCACGGGGCTGCAAATTGGGTGGTTTGTCAGGAGCCACGCAGGGGTTGTTGTGGCATCATGGCTGAAGAAACCTGGAAGGACTACAAGCAAAGAAAACATTTGGCACCGTTGCCGCTCAAAGGCATACGGGTTCTGGAAGTATGCACTATTCTGCTGGGGCCCGGGGGGCCGGGATTCCTGGCGAAGATGGGCGCCGAAGTGGTCAAGTGCGAGATTCCTCCGATGGGGGATACTTGCCGCAATCCGGTGCCTTTCGGCAGTTTCTTCAGAGACCAGGCGCCGGCTTTGGTGCATTCGAATCCCAACAAGTATTGGATAGGTCTGGACCTGCACAAGGCAGAAGGACAGCAGGTATTCCGGGAACTGGCGGCCAGGTGCGATATCATCGAGGAAAACCAGAGACCCGGGGTAATGGAAAGCTGGAATATCGGCTATCGCCAGATCAAGGAAATCAATCCTGGAGTTATCTACATATCGAAGAACGGGTTCGGCCAGTGGGGACAATACGCCGAGGAGAACCGGCCATCGAACGACGGCGGGGCGCAGGCCTTCTCCGGCTATGCCTGGCTGTCCAGCTTCCCAGGCCGCCCTCCTCTGAAGAGCGGGATATTCCTGTGCGACAGCTACGGCG
>ORJL011621377.1_pt1 | contig 31893 bp, 23 predicted proteins | sample 1779941 | NCBI WGS metagenome assembly ORJL01 (sample SAMEA104232317, study PRJEB22302) | groundwater metagenome | biome: forest; feature: aquifer; material: groundwater | place: USA | collected 2011-08-07 | depth 5.8 m | reverse complement strand
GCGCCCATCGTGAAGATGTCGCGCAGGATCCCGCCGACGCCGGTCGCCGCGCCCTGGAACGGCTCGATGGCCGACGGGTGGTTGTGGGATTCGATCTTGAAAACAACAACGAGCCCGTCGCCGATATCGACGACGCCCGCGTTTTCGTCGCCGGCCTTCACAAGCATGCGCTCGCCGTCACGCGGCAATGTCTTGAGGAGTTTCTTGGAATTTTTGTAAGAGCAGTGCTCGCTCCACATCACGCTGAAAATGCCGAGCTCAGTGATGTTGGGCGCGCGGCCAAGGATGCGCTTGATCTCCTCGTACTCGTCCATCGTGATGTTGTGGCGCAGGATGATGTCGGGAGAAATTTCAGGCATCGTGATCACCCCACCACCTCTCGTATGTTTTTTGAAAAAAATACCACAGGTGGTGGGGTCACCGCGCGGTCTCCATGATGGATTCGAACATCGCGCGGCCGTCGGTCGAGCCGAGCGCGGCTTCGGAAGCGCGTTCGGGGTGGGGCATGAGACCGAACACGTTCCGCTTTTCGTTGCAAATACCGGCGATGTCCTCGCAAGAGCCGTTGGGGTTGTCGATATAGCGGAGCAACACCTGGCCGTTGCTATTGAGCTTCTTCAAAACCTCGGGTTCGGCGAAATAATTGCCTTCGCCGTGCGCGACGGGGATGCTCAGGACCTGGCCTTTCTTGTATTTTTTGGTGAACGGCGAGTCCGTGTTTTCAACGCGCAGAGACACGTGTCTGCAGACAAATTTGAGCGACTCGTTGCGAAGCATCGCGCCGGGCAGAAGCCCCGCTTCGAGGAGGATCTGAAAACCGTTGCAGATTCCGATGACGAGCTTCCCCTTTTCGGCGTGTTTGCGCCCCCCTTCCATGACGGGCGAGAAGCGCGCGATTGCACCCGTGCGGAGATAATCCCCATAGCTGAAGCCGCCGGGGAGGATGATGCAGTCGTATTTGGACACGTCGCCGCCGTCCTTGTGCCAGGCGAATTCGACGTCCTGGCCCATGACATTCTTCGCGACGTCAAAACAGTCTTGGTCGCAGTTGGAACCGGGGAAAACCACTACTCCGAATTTCATTTCGAGCTCGCAGTCTGCAGCTGACAGCCATCAATAAGACCAGGATGACGCAATTGCTGGATAAAACCCGTAATCATTGCTGCGATCTCATCGGATTGATCGATCATTCGATTGGCTGCGAATTTAGAGCACATCCCTAAGCGATGAGCAATCTCTAAACCACAAATCACCTCATAATTTGAATTAAATGCAATGCTTAAATAGCGGGCGAATTCCTTGTCTCCATCACATGCGCTGCCTTCCGCAATATTCAGCGCGATGGATACAGCCGCTCTTCTGATTTGAGAGGTCAAACCATATTTTTCCCGATCAGGAAATGATTCTGTTAATCGATAAATATCTGAAATGAAATTCATTGCTTTCTGCCAAATTTTCATTTTTCTGAATCTTTGCGGCGTCTTATTCATATTTTCTGCAGGCTGTTAGCTGCAAGCTACCAGCTCAAAATGGTATTCCTCGATGACCGTATTCGCGAGAAGCTTCTCACACATCGTCTTGACCTTTGCCTCAGCCTTACTCTTATCAGCCGTCGCGAGGTCGAGCTCGATAAACTTGCCGATGCGCACGTCCTTGGCTTCCGGAAAACCCATCGTCGCCAGCGCGTGCTGGACCGCTTTCCCTTGAGGGTCGAGCACCGATTTTTTGAGCGTCACGTAAACCTTGGCCTTCATGGTGCGTCCTCCGGTTTTAGGAGCGCTTCAAAACGCGCTTGAAGATCGTGCTGATATATTTCAAGTGATAATCGAGGCCGAAAAGTTTTTCGAGCTCGCCTTTGGCGAAGCGCGCGCTCACTTCGGCATCCTGCATCAGCGCGTCCTTCAAATTCAACTGCCTGTCCTTCCAAACGAGCAGGCTGTATTTTTGGACGATCTTGTACGCCTCGTCGCGGGAGAGGCCCTTGTCGATCAGCGCCAGGAGCACACGCTGAGAAAAAATAAGCCCGCGGGTCTTCCAAATATTTTCACGCATGTGTTCGGGATATACGTGAAGCCCTTTGATGACATCCGTCATTTCCCTCAGCATGAAATGCGCGAGAATGAACGAATCCGGGAGCACGATGCGTTCGACGGACGAATGCGTGATATCGCGTTCGTGCCAGAGCGCGATGTTTTCGAGGCCGGCCAGCGCGTTGCCGCGCAGGACGCGCGCAAGACCCGCGACGCGCTCGCAGTTGACGGGATTGCGCTTGTGGGGCATGGCGCTGGACCCGGTCTGGCCTTTTGAAAACGGCTCTTCGACTTCGAGCGTTTCGGTCTTCTGGAGATGGCGGACTTCAGTGGCGATCTTCTCAAGCGACCCGCCGAAAATGGCGAGCGCCGTCAAAACTTCAGCATGGCGGTCGCGCTGAAGCACTTGGGTTGAAACAGGGGCGGGCTTGAGGCCCATGATCTTCATGGAGCGCTCTTCGACGCGCGGGTCGATGTTGGCGAACGTGCCGACCGCGCCTGAAATTTTACCGAACGAAATACCCTCGCGGGCCGCCTCCAGACGCACCCGTGCGCGCTTGAACTCTTCGTGGAAGAGCAGGAATTTGAGCCCCATCGTGACTGGCTCCGCGTGAACGCCGTGGGAGCGGCCCATCATGGGGGTCGTCTCCCAACGGACCGCCTGGTGGCGGAGAAGGCGTATAAACGCCTCTGTATTGGCGATAAGAAGGTCGAGGGCTTCGCGGATCTGGAGGCTTAGAGCGGTATCCAGGACATCGCTGGAGGTCAAACCCTTGTGTATAAAGCGAGCATCCGGGCCGACGGACTTGCCGACGCTTTTTAGGAAAGCAGTGACGTCGTGCTTCGTAACTCTTTCAAATTCAGCTATTTCTGATATTTTAAACTTGGCCTTACGGCGGATGGTTTTGGCGGATTTTTTGGGGATCAGGTTAAGCTCCGCCATGGCTTCACAGGCGGATATTTCGACTTCTAACATGGTCTGGAACCGGTTTTCCTCGGTCCAAATCCTGCCCATTTCGGGCAATGTGTAACGGCTGATCACCCTTCCCCCCAGAGATGACTTGATCGGTTAAACCATCCGGAAAAGAAGAGCCATTATAACAGAGATAGGAGTGCCGTCAAAGGGTTCTCCTGAGCGTCGCACTTCCCTCCGCAAAATCAGAATCGGCTCCCGACATGGCAGGTTTTTTTCCACTGCGGGGGATATGGTTCCCAAAGGAAAAGGGGGTCAGCCCCCTTTTCCTTTATAGAGATTCTTTCAAATCAGGAGGGGGTGACAGGCGAAGCAAGCGGGTACTTGAACGAGCTGAGCCGCCATGAGGGGGAACCCTCGGTTCCCCATATGGGGTTTTACGCGGATGAATCCGTGGAGCGCTTGGAGAGCAGGAATGCCTGGAGCTCGGTATTGACGACGGGCGTCGGATTTACAAGCCAGATATAGAAGCCCACTTTTCCGTCTTTGTCCATGACCGGCGAACGGGTGATCCCTAAACCCTCAGGGATCGTAAACTTCGCATCGACGCGCATAAACGAAACGCTAAGGGTCCCGGCAAACGAGACGGCTTGATTCTCGCCGGGGAGCTTCACCGCAGACAAGTAAACATGCTTACTCGCGAGATTCTCGGCTGTGAGGTCGCTCGCTTCGCCGACGCTCTGGATGCCCTCGTCAAAATCGTAGGCAATAGCGAGTCCTGTAGGTTTTATGGACTTCCCCAGCGCGTCGGTAATGCCGTCGGCAAGTTTTTGTGTCGCCGGGATCGTGATGAGCTTAAATTGCACACGACTGCCATAGCCAAGGGCGAGCTGGGTCGCTTGGAGTTCTGCGTTAGCACGGCTTGAGGCCTCGGAGTCGAGCGGATCACCTCGATGGACAAATGAGATGACGATCTGGTTGCTACTAGCAAATGAGCCGGAGCGCTCGAGTTGTGATATAACCTCACGCGTGCCTTCCAACAGATCGCCGGTTATGGGGTAGCCGCGCTTCAAATCGAAATAAGCCTTGAACGGCACGGCCACAACAAACGGGCTACCGGGACCCGACTGCGCTATTTCGCGATGGATATTGCGCTCTTGCAGCGCATTTAAAAATTTAGAATTCCGAGGATCGAAGAACGGTATCCCCGAAAGGTGCGGTGCGTCAGCGACAGCAGATTCAATGATACCCCGCGTAGTAGTGGGGGCCGACAGAGCGGTTGAAACCGTTTGAGAGCTCTCTGTTATGCCGGGCTCTGTGACGATAACGTCGGGCAACGAAAGTTTGGGACTCTGGGCACGCACTTCAGCGAGCGCATTCCGGTCAAGGGTTACCGGTTCGAAAAGATCCGGGCCTGTGAGGAACATATCGTCGCTGACATCCGACGTGCCCAACGTCCGTGAGTAGCCCCCGCGTTTCGTCATATCCAGAGTGTCGCCTGTGACTGTAATTTTCCCGGTAATGGTCGAGGTGGTCCTGAAAATATAAATAGGTTCTGAAAACACATCTGCCCCAAGGGCCGTCGATACGGAATACGTGAACGTTTGGCCGAGGGCCGGCGCGGGGGCTTCTGCAGCCAGACGGGTGCCGATCGTTCTGGCATCGTCGGCGGCGGGGGCGGCCCGGCGAACAAACAGATCGGCATCTCCGGGAGCAGCCGCAAACTTGCTGGCGGGCGCCTGGAGCGCCGTGCGAAGAATGTCGGCGTAGCGCTCAAGAAGCTGGCCGGCAGAAAGATCGGACCTGATCTGCCGCTGATCCAAACGCTGTCTTTCGTTGGCCAGCGCGTCACTGATACGGATCTCGGGGAAACCCTGCGGGTTCTCGGCAACGTTCTTGGCGGAATCCGCATACTCTTGGAGGATCTGCGCGGACGGAAGGCGGACACCAACGGGGGCGGCCTGATAAACATAAAGATCCGCATCATTGGGCGCAGAGGCAAACTTGCTGGCGGACGCCTCGAGAGCCGTGCGAAGGATAGTGGCGTATTGTTCAAGAAGCTGATCGGCAGAAAGATCAGACGTGATCTGCCGTTGCTGCAAACGCTGTCTTTCGTTTGCCAGCGCCTCGCTGAGACGGATATCAGCAACGCCCTGCGGATTCTCAGCCAGGTTCTTGGCGGAATCGGCATACTCTTGGAGGATCTGCGCAGACGGAAGGTTGACTTTATATTCGCGCAGTTGCGCAGTCAAACCGGGCACTGTCGTTTGGTTCACACCAAGGGCGGCAAACATGTTACTGGGCAATGCGGACAGGAGCGCGTTCACACGGCCTTGGAAAACGCCTCCGGCGACCATGAATAAAACATCAGGAAGCGCGTTTCCGATTTCAGCAAGCTCCGTGGCATCAATGATGTTATTGGGCCCGCGGAAATATGGCTTGAGGATCACGCCGTCGGCGCCGTTCATCACTTGGTCGAGGACAGCTTGTTCTATAACATCGCCCGCGAGTCGCTGTTGTGCGACATCCTCGATGGCAACTTCGGAAAATACTACAATCTCGGGATTAAGGTTGCGCGCCGTCCGGACAACGGCCTCAAGTATAGAAGGTTCCGTGAAGATCGCGTGCGCACCATTTTCGACGGCTTGCCTAGCTGCCTCCTCGACGGTCGTTCTGAGTTCTTGGGCTGTTTGCGGCGTGATGAAGAACGCGACAGGCGATGTCTTGTCTTTCTCCCTCAAGAGTTGCAGTGCTTTGAGGTCGTCGAGTGCAGGGACAAAACCATTCTTGATGGATTCGAGCGCAAGCGCAGCGAGCGTCGCGGGATCGACACCGGTGTGGCCTTTGCCGCCCGTGAATGTGTGGAAACCCACTTCGGCGCGTTGGCTGAAGAAGGCAGCGAGTGTGTCGGCTTTTACTGCGGAGGGCAACCGCGTGCCCCTCATCTCGACGATTTGCTGCCCACCAACCCGTTCGATGTTGAGCGTAGGGCCGAAAGCAGCTCCCCCCATCGAGCGATGGGACCAGACCACATCTGTGTACCCATCCGCCGCTAGCCACTCCCTGAACTGCCTGATATTGATCGACCCATCGATGTACACGCCTCCGAGGCCTTCAAAAGCAAGTGGAATTTGAGCCTGTTGCAGCTTGGAGCTGAGACGCGCATACTCAGCGTCATTCAACTGGTTGATCAACTGAATCGTATGGGCAGGATTGTTCTCCTGAGCGTAGACTCGCTGTACTGGGGCTCCTCTAAAATTAAGACGCTCGAGCGTGTCGATCTCTATACGAACGCTGTCTCCGTCACGAGTAACACGAATGTTGCCGTAGGCGCTTGAAGCGGGGAGTGTATTCCACAACGTGTGGCCCAAGGAATAAAGATCCGCCGGAACATGAATTGTGGCCGAATTCTCGGAGCTCGCATTTAAAATCACTCTCGCCGTGCCAGGTTTATCTTCGGAACGATATAAGACCTCGCGAATGAGTTTATCCTTCGACGCACCTTCACGACCCCGGCGGTCTGGAAGCAGGGCCAAGAGGCCGTGAGCGGCAAAAATGTCAGTTACTTTCTCAAAGTTACCGCGGGGGTCAAGTCGGTAGGCTTCGTTGGCCTCGCTCAACGCTGCTTCAACCTGAGCGACCTGGCCGTGGAGTTGTGCGACGGCCGCATCGTCTTTGGGCTCGGCTTTCTGGGCAGCGTCAAGCTGCTTGTTGAGTGCGGCGAGCTTATCACTCAAGGTCTTGATGAGTGAGAGCAAATCGTTCTGGTTTTGAACCTTGTACTCCGCATAGTTACGCTTTTCGATCCCCTCTTCGATGATGTCGCGGGGACTAAAATAATAAAGAGCGCCTGGGCCGAGGGTGACCAGAGCGTTCAACATCGTAGAAATCTGGTCAACGACTTCCCTGGTCTCGACACCGAAATCATCCCTTTCGACTAAAGCCTTGGTCTCGATGAATGTCGGTATCTGCTGTGTAAAATCCGCGGCGAGATAATTCTCCACGCTTCCGATCGGCACAAATCGATCATTGGCTGCCGCAAGCACCCGCTCGAAAATCTCAGGGTCTCGAAGCGCTTCGGACGTTAAGTCTTTGTCTGTAATCCCGTACTTGTTGCCCGGCGGGAAAAAGAAGTCCACTAAGCCCGAGACACTCACGTCCACGTGATTGGTGTTAAAGCCCGGATAACGGTCGGGATTCTGGTTGATTTGAGCCAAGCGTGGTTTTGAGATCAAGAAGCCCTCGACGATCATAGGCTCCGGCTCAGCCGCCGCGCGCTGAACATTGGCAAAAATTCCGCCCTTCTCACCATTTAACGGCGCCAATTGAGCCGCGACGAACGGGACCGGTCGCCCGGCATCTCTAGCTTGCATGCGGCGGCGGTGGAAGTCCCCGACGATCGCGGCCGAGGGCACTGAAAGAAGACCGTTCATGTTGAGTGTGGAAGCATAGACCGTCTCGCGCTGGCCCCGCTCTGTCGCGCGCGCAAGCGCATCTCCGAAGACGCCCTCTAAGAGCGGCTGAAGAATGAGATCAAAGTGCGAAGCGACTCCCAGGCCATCGGGGCTATAAGGCTTGTAAAGGGACCCGTCCCTCGCCTTGAGGATCGGTGTCACCGTCGAACGCACGCGTGTCACTCCCGCAAAGGGTGACATATCTGTACGCGCGTTGGTCATCGACTCCTCGACTTTACTATGCGAGAAGTAGCTCTCGACATAGATGAAGAATGCGCCGTGGAAATTGCCGGCAGCTTTGGCTTGCTGAGCCAAGCGCAGATCGCCGAGGTCTATCCAGCCTAAGCTTTGTGTCCATTTCCTGTGGTTGACGTAGATCGCGCCGCGCCGCGAGAGGCCTCCGCGGCCTTCCACAAAGAGAACGTCCAGATCTCTTTTGGCGATCTCTTCGGCCTCCGCTTCACTTGCAGCGCTCACTATATTGGCGCCGGCCATAGCAACGGCCGGGGCAGGGTTGGATAAAAGCGGCACTGAGGACTCGAAAAGAACCACTCGTTTCTCGGGCCGCGACGGCTCCATGATTCTTGCGTCGGGCAATAACATCGACTTGGGCTTGTCTGGATGTTGAATACGGTCATTAGTGATCGTCTTGACCATTTCGGCCCGCACAGCCACAGAATGGGCTTGGAGGGTATTTTTCAAGAGCTCAGTGATCGAAAGACCCAGATTAAATAATGCAACGTCGAAATACCCCTGTTCGTCTGACTTTGGGGGAATGTAGGACCGAACTTCTTTGAGCGCGTCCCAGATCGCGCCGAATTCACCTTCACGGCGGTATCGGTCGATATCCGCGGACATTTCTGTTGCAAGCGCCGGAGGAGCATTGGCTCGGACAACGCGCTTGACGGCGTCCATTTGGGCGGTAATAAACTCTTCTCGTTTGATGAAGGCAATAATAGCCTGATCAAAACGCTGGTTGGCCTCTTGCACCGCTTTGTCCGCAGCAACCCCTGAGGTGATGCCGATACCATTCAGGTCGTCGCGCACTTCAAGAACGCTCACGTAATTAGACTGGTCCAAAAATTTCCGGAGATCGCCTAGGAGCGGGGCAATATCCCCGGTGGGGATTGCGTTAGTGTACGCTTCCCGGAGAGCATCGAAAGCATCCGCAATCTCCGCAGGGATCTGCGCGGCAAGACGCGTCCCAACAAATAAAGGATTTGGAGGCGCTGGCGCAAGAGGCTCGCCTTGGGCCACCGCGTAAAGATCGGGGTTCCCGGCGACAGGCGTGAACTTGCTGTCGGGAGCCGTGAGTGCGGCGACAAGGATCTCTCTAAACCTTTCGAGCAGCGCGGCCTCCGGTTCGTCAGAGTTGACCCCATCTCTCCGCAGAAACATACGCTGGTTGTCCACAGCCCCGCCGACGCTCGCTACTGCGACGTAAGGCCGTGTCGCGAGGATCTTCGCTGCGGCCTCATAGTCAGTATAGAGTTCTTTGCTCGGCGTAAGCCTGGATCCGGCGAGGTCTAACACTTGGACACCGGACCCGCGAACATAAATAGGCAGACCATTTTCCCTCAGGTCCTTCCCGGTCCGGCTGGCCCCGTAAACCACCCCGTTTTCCGAGACGTTGAGAGAATCCGTATCGTTGAGACCGATCCTGTCCAAGATCGTCTTAAACAGTCCCGGATCCGAGAGGTAGCCGCCCGTCTCTGCGTTCGAATTATTCCTTATCCCGACGTCGATATTAACGATGCGTGTTTTCCCGCCGATCTCCACCGCGTAAACATGCAGGTCGGGGCTCCTTGTATTTTTAAATTTATAAACGTTGGACCCGTCCCTGGCGGCAAGCTCATCGTACTTTGCGACGAGCGCTTTGCGATACCACTCGCTGTACGTACGGCTTTCCGCCCACCCATTGCCGTTCATACTATCTTCCAGAGTCTGCAGGGGGTTTTGTTGGCTGCCTATCCCCAGACTGATCTCACGCAGGTAATCAGCGGACGGGAGCTTTGCATCGAGCATACGATTGAGCGGTATGGACGCGGCCTGATACGATGAGAATTTCCCGAAGTCCGGCGAGTTGCCGTCTTTGTCAGCCTTGAAAAGCCGGTTGAGGCGTGTAAAAACATCCCTGTAATAGTCGGGGTGTTCCCCCAGGGGGACCATGACGCTGCCCCAACCGTGACGGCTCTCGTCGATGACCAAACTATTTTTCTGGAGGACGCCTTCGAGGCCGGGCGGACCCACTTGTATACCGATGATGGTCGACTCCGTGTACCCAGCCGCTTCCGTCCCGATGTCGGAATCCTGGACCTGCACGTCGGCCGCGGCGAGCATGGCGATCTGCTCGGGCTGCGACCAACCGGTCATGGGAATGAAATATCCGCGTTTATTTTTTTCAAAAAACCCGTTGGGTCCTTCGAGGCTGGCCATCGCTTCATCGGTATTTTTTTCAAGCAAGCCCGCTTTCGACATCAAGTCGATGATGTCACGCTGGGCTTTAAGCCCAAGTTGCTGGCCCGCGATATAACGGGTCTGGTCCGGATTCTCTCCGCCAACCAGTTTTCGCTCGAGATCCTGGATACGCCTCATGCGCTCGTCGGGACCCAGGGCATCCCAGTCCTGCATCCCTTTGACGAGTCTCTGCTGGATCAAGGGCTCGTAGACGTTTAACCTGCGCGCAAGCTCCGTAAGTCTGTCTTGCATAGCCTGCGTATGGGACTGGACATTCGCAGCCAAAAGAACGTTGGTCCCTTCTTCGACCATGGCGCGTATATTGTCATCGGTAAACGCACGGTTGCGGCCGGCCTTTTCTGAGACGAGGCGGCCGAAGTATCCCAAGAGCATCTGCCAGGGCTTGATCTTTGCGATGAGGGGGTTGAGCTTGATAAGCGACGCGTTGCTCGACGCAAGGATCTTGGCTTGATATTTTGTATCAGCCACCTGTGTGTTGCTGGGGCGTTCAGGATCCACCCCTTGGAAAAGTTGCTTGAGAGTGGCTATAAAGACGGAGTACAGTGATCTGCGATCGGCTCCATTGGTGACAGCGATCCCTTTGACGCCCGGGTCAAGGTTATTGGCGATCCCATTGACATACCCGCCATGCACGACGGCCACATGAGTCGTCATATCCGCCGTGCGCCGTCCGGCGCTCGTCGGGTCGACTTGTTTCCCGAGTCTCATAAAATACTGCCACATTTTCTGCAAGATACCGGCGCTCCGCAGTTGATCCTCGCCCATGCCGCCGTTGCGGTTATTGACCGTATGGGTCACATACGAAATAAACGCGCCTTTAAGAGTATTCCGCGCAGGATCGCCGGACTCATCAGCCTCCCTCTTTAATTCCGGCAAAAGTCCGAGCTGACCGTCGTTAGGGATGATAACGGGGGAATTGTAAGTGGTGCCCTGCTTTGTAGCTTCAGCCTGCTTTTCGGCTTCGAGGATCTGCATGAGCTGTAGCGACGCTTTGGAGAAAAATTCGGAGAACTCCGCCCAGCTGGCGGTGCCGAAATCGGACCCGTAACGATAAAGCTGCGCCGTGTAAATACCCTGGGCATCTTTGATGAGATAGATATCCATGCCGTGTTCGTTGGTGCCCTTAAAAATTTGGGCCTCGACATCGTTTCTGCCGACCCTCACCGTAAAGGTTCTGACAGGAATCTTCGTCAACCCGGTCACCGGCACCTGCAGGTCTTTGTAATCGAAGTCCTCAAGCTTGCCCTCATGGTTCACCCGCTTAGGGTAAAACGGCTCGATGGTCGCCACGGTGGCTTTATTGCCGACGAGTTTCTTCATGCCGATGGAGTGGTACTGGCTGACGCGGCCAAGACCTCCGGCCACGAGCCAGATCTCCGGCGAAACATAATAGATCGTTTTCCCGACCAGGTTCGGCGCGTTCCTTTCGAGCCAGTCCGCAGGAGGCTCTTCCTGCAGCATCAAAAGGATCGAGTCGATAAGCGTACGGTTGCGAAGCTCTGCGGGAGAGTTATCAAGCAGGGAAACCAGTAAAGCCTGGTCCTCCGCCGACAAGTAGGAGATCGCCTGAAGCACCGGCCATCTGGCTTCCGTCGGCGCCAAGTGCCAGATCCCCGTGATGCCCGAGTATTCCTTCATCGTTTGGCGAAGCGCTTCTTCTGCCGCCGGCCGGTTGGCTTGATTGGCGGGGTCCTTAACGGCATTCACCAGTTGCTTAATATCGTAATGAATGAATTCAGCGCCTGCCATTTTTACAGCGAGGAGACGCTTGGAAACAAGAAGTTTGTAAGAACCGTCGGTCGTCGCCTGGACAAGCTCGAGATCGACCAGTTTTTTAAGATGAACATTCTGTATATTGGCTTCGGTGTCAGGCAGCCGTTTATTGTCCAGCGCCTGTTTGCCGTTCTTCAATATCGTGGAAAGAGGGAGCGTATCGCCGGGCGCGATCAAGAACAACGCGGCCACGACGTTCAAACGCTCCCAATCGGGCGTGCGCTCACCCACGCCCTCGTATAAATTCGCAGCATACTTGGGCCTGGCGGCGGTGGCCAGTCTCGTGGCGGCTGTTGCCAATGAGGGTGTCCCGGGAAGCGCGATCCGGGCGGGGCCTCCAACCGGCGACGGAAGACCGGCCTCGTCGGTCGGCAGGAACAACTTGAGCCCCGGCAGAATTGTATTCGTCGTACCGCCGGCAGCCGCGAGTTCCATGGCAATCGGCTCAAGCGGCCCTTCTTGCCCGGCCGCCAAGTGCCTCTGTCGTTCAACCGCCGTGAAACGCAGCGCCGTCGCGCGCTCCCCTGCGCGCGAGACGAACTTCTTGAGAATAGGATTCCCGGCGCCGAGCTGCGCGAGGAGGATCTCTTCGTAACGCTTAAGATTCGTTTCCTGCGTCACAATGGGTGTGACGACCGCATACGAAACGCCGCTCGATTTGAGAAGGCGCGTGAGATTGAAGGTGTGGTAACCGCCGGTGACGATCACGGCGACCGAGGTGTTCTCCGCATCCATCTTGAGGAACGCCTTCTTGACGAACGCCTCGTCGCGCCGTTCGGTCGTGCCGTAGAAGCTTTCGACGCGTGAGGCGCTCTGATCGAGCAGCGGCTGATAGCGCACGACATCGGCGGTATTGCCCAGGTCATAAAGTTTGCGGTTTAAGAATGCGAGAAAGACCACGGTGTCGAAGCGGGGGTCGGCCTTGCGCGTGAGGTAAGTTTCGTAAATTTCTTTGGAGGCTTGAAGTGAAAAAAGTGTTCTGAGCACCTTCACATGCGCGTCGATGGCATGAAGATACACGGCGTTCGGATCCTTCAGCGACCGCGAATAGATCTCTTCCTGCAGACGCTGCATTTCGTTTAGAAACGCGGCCATGTCCACGCGCGAATAGGCTTTGAGATAGTCGGCATACAAACGGAGGTTGCGGTAGGACTCTTCGGGGATCGACTTCTTCTGGGCCGCTTCGATCAGCGAATCGTAGAACGAAAGCGCGGGCTGCGTGCTCGCATGGATCTTCTCCAGTTTCGACGTAACCGCTTCGGACGCCTCAGCGCCCGCAAGCGACGCGTGCACCAGCTCCGTCTGCTCACGGTTGGCCGCTTCGAAATCGATCTTTTCTTCCTTCGACTTGAGATCACTGAGCGATACGAAATTGGGGAACGCCTCCATCGAAATGCCGTTCTTGACGGCCGTCTCCGCCAGGAGCGCGTGGTACTCCGTAAAATCTTTTTCCTTCCGCTCGAATTTCTCGACGGCTTCGTCGAAGGCCACGACATCCTTACCGTAGAGACGTCGTTTGAGGGTCTGCACACACTTGCGGATCGACTCTATATAGGAAAGGACCTCTTCGCGTTTTTTGAAGACGTCTCCGTACTCCTTCAGATTCTGTTCGTAAAGCGAGCGCTCCTCGACCCCCCACAGTTCGAAATCATGGTTGCTCGCCAGGCTCAGATATTCTTCGCCGTTGAGCTCCCCCTTCATAAGATATTTTTTTGCGATCTGCTTTCGAATATTCGCAGGCGCCAACGGGCGTAAAAATGCGAGGGTGTTGTTTCCGGCGCCGCCTTCAACAAAGACCGTCTTCACGTTATAGCGCGTGACGAGCTCCTCGATGGTGCGGGCGAGATTTTCCTGACCGCTTACATTGGTGTGGGCGTCCTGAATATGGATGAGAAGACGCGGGCGGGTGCCCTTGTGGATTTCGTGGATCTCGGCGTAGGAAGAAGCCAGACGGAGCAGCGAAGGGTTGCTCGCCAGATCGGTCGTCGGACGGACTTCCAGCGCACCCGCCTGAACGACGTCCTGGCATAAAAATGCCGTCAGTAGAACGATAGAGACGCGTTTTATAAAGGTATTACGCCGCATTATCTTAGGGTCGCCTTTTTGGGAAGCTTTTAAAAAGTTTGGCTCACAACCCACAAAAAAAATTTTTGAGACAATACATCACGTGCTTCTTAGACTTAGGGAAAGTTTACGCTACACCAATGGGGAACGTCAAGTGTCTTACTGAATATTTTGTCTATTTACTTTTTACCTAGGTTCTTGCTGAGTCACACAATGAATCGACCCAAGCCCATAAACTAGTGATGTACACTCAATCCCAACTACTTTTCTATCTTTAAACTGACTTTTTATGATTTTTAATGCTTCTGAGTCGTTTCTTTTGCCATATATTGGCACTAAAACAGTTCCGTTAGCAATATAAAAATTCGAATAACTCGCCGGTAGGCGATTTTGGTCGCCGTCACGACGACCACCCGGACCCACGATGCCGGGCATAGGCAATTCGATCACGCGGAACGGCCGGCCGTTCTGATCGTGTGACTTAAGGAGGATGGAAAGATTTTCGTGGAGAGGACCGCGGTTTTTATCCGATCGATCTGTCTCCACGGCGGTGACGATCGTCGATGGGCCGACGAAGCGCGTGATGTCATCCACATGGCCATCGGTATCATCCGCTTCGATCCCCTCTTTCAGCCACACCACATTGCGGACGCCGAGATTTTCAAAAAGCATTTTTTCGATCCCTTCGCGCGTGAGGTCCGGATTACGGGTCGACGTCAGCAGGCACTGCTCGGTCGCCAGACACGTCCCCCGGCCGTTCACGTCGATCGACCCGCCTTCCAGAACGCGCCGCACATCAAAACGCGTCACGTTTTTCAGCGTTCGTATTTTATCGACCACCCTCGTGTCGCGCACGAGATCGGCGTATTTTCCGCCCCACGCGTTGAAGATCCATTTGGTGAACGCTTTTTTCTTCCCGCGCGGGCCGACGACAAAAATAGGGCCGTAATCGCGGATCCATGCGTCGGCGGTTTTTACTTCGTGAATGACCAAACGCGACAGGGGCGCCTTTGATCCGTCGAGGGATCTCATGATGCGCACGGCCTCCGCCTTCGAGGGAACGAGCAAGTTTACGGTCTCGTACGGAAGAAGGGCCGTGATCATTTCACGGTAGATGCGCTCGACGTCCTTGAGAAGCTTGCCAGGCCAGGAAATTTTGTTATGAGGCCATGAAAGCCACGTCGACGCATGCGGCTCCCACTCGGCAGGCATGCGGTAGCCGAGCCTGCCTGCCGGCAGGCAGGCGGCGCCGGAGGCAGGTTTAGTCTTTTTGGGTGATGATGCGCGAGGTGATCGGACTGTAGGCATCGATGCGGCGATCCCGGAGGAACGGCCATTCGCGGCGTGTCTTTTCGACCTTCGCCAGGTCGATGTCCGCGAGAATGATTTCTTCGCCGTCTCCGGCGCGGTAGAGTACGGCGCCGAACGGATCGGCGACGAACGAGTGCCCCCAGTATTTAAATTCGCCTTCACGGCCGGCGCGGTTGGTCGTGGCGACAAAAACACCGTTGGCGATGGCGTGCGAACGCTGGACGGTCTCCCACGCCGCGCGGTAACTCTCGGCCTCTTCTTTCGCGCCCGTTTTCCAGCCGATCGCAGTGGGGTAAAAAAGAATATCCGCGCCATGCAGCGCCGTCAGGCGCGCCGCCTCGGGGAACCACTGGTCCCAGCAAATGAGCACGCCGATCTTCGCATAACGCGTCTGGAACGCGCGGAAACCGAGATCGCCGGGGACAAAATAGAATTTTTCGTAGAAACCGGGATCGTCGGGAATGTGCATCTTCCTGTATTTCCCGAGGATCTTGCCGTCGGCGTCGATGACGACCGCCGTGTTATGGTAAACGCCTTTGGCGCGTTTCTCGAAAAGCGAGGCCACGATCACGGTCTTGGTCGCGCGCGCGACGGCCGAAAGCGCGTCGGTCGAGGGGCCGGGGATCTTTTCGGCAAGGTCAAAGTTGGCGGCGTCTTCGGTCTTGCAAAAATATTCTGTGCGGAAAAGCTCCTGGAGAGACACGATCTTGGCGCCCTTAGCGGCCGCAATGCGCACGTTGGAAACGGCCTTCTTGAGATTCTCGGCGGGGTCTTCGCCGCTCGTCATCTGGACAAGGCCAATGCGGAGGATCTCCTTCTTCTCTTTTTTGGCGCTCATACTCTCCTCCCCGTGTTCCTGAAATTAAGGACCGTCGCCTTCGCTTTCTCCTCTTCGGCGCGTTCTTTCATGCCCTTCTTCATATAGAAGACCGAAAGATTCGTGTGCGCCATCGCGTAATCGGGCTTAAGCGCCGTGAGCCTGTCGGTCCAGGCGATGGCCTCGTCGAGGCGGCCCTGGCGATAATGGATCATGCCGAGCGCCTCGAGCGCATCGGCAAAACCCGGATCGCGCGCGAGCACCGCCTCGAGCGCCGCAATGGCCTCGTCCGGCCGCCCCGCGCCGAACAGATCGATAGCTTTTTCGTGGGCTGCCCGGATCTCGTCGTTCATTTTTTTATTCTAACATAGTCCAAAACTAGGGCCAATCAGGAAGATAGTTCTGTAAATACTGTTTCCGCGAACAGCTGGCCTTTTTCTGAAAGGCGAAGAGTTTTTTCCTCGCGGATGAGCAGGCCGTCTCCTTCGAGCTTACGCACACTCGTCTCTTTTTTCGGCAGCAACCCCGCAAAGCGGGCAATGTCGGCGCCGGTCGCCAGGCGCAGCGCCAAAAGAAGCGACTCGACTTCTCGCGCTTCCGGAGTCAATTGTTCGTCGTCATGCGGCACCCAATCGGCGGCTTCTATTTTTTTAAGATACTCCGCGTACGACGCGGACCCGCGAAAACGATGATTGTCGAAATAGGAATAAGCCCCGGGCCCGAGTCCCAGATAATCCTCGTTGGCCCAGTACAGGCGGTTGTGGCGCGATTCAAAGCCGGGTTTGGCGTAATTCAAAAGTTCATAATGAACGAAACCGTTCTTCTTGAGATATGCGCGGGCCTCTTGCAGCATTTCAAGGGCACGCTCCTCCGGAGGCAAGGGAAGCTGCCCTTTCTTCTGCCAGACCGCGAAAACGGTCCTTTCCTCGACGACCAGCTCGTAGAGGGACACGTGCGTGGGTCCGAGCGCAACCGCGCGCTCGAGCGACCGCCGGGCTCCGGCGGCGTCCTCCCCCGGCAGCGCCAGCATGAGATCGAGGTTCACGTCTTCGATGCCGGCGTCTTTAAGAATACCGAATGTGTGCCCGATGGCCGCCGCGTCGTGCGCACGGTTCATCGAGCCGAGCACAGCGTCGTCGAACGACTGCGCGCCGAGCGACACGCGGGTGACGCCGAGCGCGCGGTAAGCGGCGGCCTTCTCGGGCGTCACGTCGCCCGGATTCGCCTCCCAAGTGATCTCAGCGCCGGGTTCGAACGAGAAAAAATTACGGACCGTCTGGAAGAGCCGGCGCGTTTCATCCGTCTCAAGCGTGGCCGGCGTGCCGCCGCCGATGTACAGCGTCGAAAAACGCGTGCCCGCAAAACGCGGCGCGTGATGCGCGCATTCCGCCGCCAACGCGTCAAGGTAACGCGCGTGCGCGTCCGCACCGCGTGCTGTGGTCACCACAAAATCGCAGTAATGACATTTCTTGGAGCAGAAAGGAACATGCAAATAGAGGCCTGTCATAGGAGGATTATAGCATTTTACTTCTTGCCACCCCTCGGGGATTATGATAGAAGTATTGGAAGTCCGACGGAGTTCATTGCGGATTTTATCGGAAAACAACACGATTTTTAACGAAGGAGATCCATCGTGGCGAAAAAAGCAGCAAATTCGGCATTCATGAAACCCCTGACGCCCAGCGACGCGCTCGGCCAGGTCATCGGCACCAAAGCAATTCCCCGCACGCAGGTCGTCAAGAAGCTTTGGGAATACATCAAGAAGAACGACCTTCAGGACAAGAAGAACCGCCGCAACATCAACGCCGACGCGAAGTTGAAGCCGATCTTCGGCAAATCGCAGGTCTCGATGTTCGAGATGACGAAGCTCGTTTCCAAGCACCTGTCATAAGCACTTAAAATTTGAGGGCGACGCCAAAAGCGTCGCCCTCTTTTTTTTCTTATCTTCGGCTTATTTTGCGATAAGAAACTTATACGCCATTGCCAAAAGGAAGACCCCGAACACACGCTTGAGGAGCGTTTCAGGAAGAGAAAGACTGATGCCGGCTCCGAACCAGCTGCCGATAAATATGCCGGCCGCGACAAAAGCCGCCGCGCGCAGGTCGACGTTGCCGGCCTGATAATATCTCCAAAACGCCAAAAACGCCACCGGCAGAAGGAATGCTGCGAGGATCGTGCCTTGCGCCTTGTGCTGGGTCATCCCGAAGAACATCACGAGCGCCGGGACGACGATGATGCCGCCGCCGATACCGAGCAAACCGCTGAAAACTCCAGCCACAAGTCCAATCGCTAAAAAACCGGCAAGTTCCGCCATGGCAGTCTCCCTTCGTTTATTTTTCTAAAAGTTCCTGCCATTCACTTCAGATAGTCCGTGAGAAGTCCGATCAGGACATCGATCTGCTTGAGCACTTTCGGCGGGAAGTCGAGTTCGTTGATCTGGGTCTTTGCGCCGTTCAGATTGGACAAGAGGCGTTTGACGGTCGCCGTCTTGCGTTCGGCGGCGTCGTCCTCGGAGGAACGGTTGGGGCCCGTGCTTTTGAGCACGTAACGGATCTTTTTCTTGAGTTCGCCTTCTTCCTTCTTTCCGTCCATCACGTCCACGCGAAGATCCTCGTACTGCTTAGGCGTCAGGCGCTCGCTCTCTTTGGCCAAACGCAGCGCGTTGACCGACTCGAAACCGGGGATCTGAACGGGCGTGCGGTCCTCAGATGAAGCCTCCTTGAGGAACGCAGGTTCTTCCTTCTCAAGAAAGTAATATGATTTGAGCATCTTCACGGCCGTCGCCTGCTTGATGCCGACTTCCTTCTGGCAGTACGCCTCGAACGTGAGAAAACCCCAGTCCTTGTACTTCTTGTCCTTCGAAACAGAATAAAGCAGCTGGCCGAGGTCGATCCACGAGCTCTTGAAACCGCGCGCCGCGTCGAGGACGCGGTAGCGGAAAGACTGCGGGTCAAGCTCGCCCATCTGACGTTCTATATTTTGGAGCGATTTTGGCTTTTGCATGGTTTTATTCTAACATCCGGCGGGCGATCTTGGAAACCAGCGCGCGGGGAAAAAAACGCTCGGCGAATTGGCCCGCACGGTTGTGCATGCCGGCGATGACCAGCGGCTTGCCACGGCCGAGCGCATCAAAGCCGAACCGCGCCACGGCCTCAGGCGCCATCATCGCATTTTTCAATATCGCCGAAGCCGGAATGTCGTCCCCGAAAAAAGGCGTTCGGGTCGCGCCGGGGCACAAGCAGGTCACCGTGACGCCGGTGCCGCGGACTTCTTGCGAGAGAGCCTCTGAAAAAAGGATCACGTACGCTTTCGACGCCGAATACACAGCCTCGATGGGGATCGCCTGGAAACCGGCCGTCGACGCGACGTTGAGGACCCGCCCCCACCCCCGTGCGATCATGCCGGGTAAAAATTGTGCGGTGAGCGCGGTAAGCGCGCGGACGTTGACGTCGACGAGTTTTAGGACCTTCGCGGCATCGGCGTCGGCAAACTTGCCGCGGAGTCCGAAACCGGCATTATTGACAAGCACGTCGACTTTCGGAAATTGTTCGAAAATTTCGGGAGAAGCGTTCGGGCCGGAAAGCTCTTTGGCGAAGATGGCCGGACGACGGCCGGATATTTTTTCAAGGTCTGCCGCTGCGCGCTCGAGTTTCAGAGCGTCGCTTGCGACGAGGATGAGCGAAGCGCCTTCCCGGGCAAAAAGCTTCGCGAGCTCAAAACCGATCCCGCTCGAGCCTCCGGTCACGAGGACGTTCCGGCCTGCGTAACCGTTCATCGCGGGCGCGACGAGCCTCCGCGGCTTGGGCCCCCGCCGCTGCGTCCGTGCGGACGGCCGCCGCCTCCATGATGAGGACGACCGCCGCGATGCGCATCACGCCCCGCGGAGGCGGGACTGCCCTTGCGGTAATTGAAATTGGGAAGCGTCACACGCGGCAAGACCTGATTGATCACGCGCTCGATGTCCTTGACCATCTCTTCTTCGTCCGGCGAAACCAGACAGAACGCATCACCGGTCGCCTCCGCGCGCGCGGTGCGGCCGGCGCGGTGGATGTAGTCCTCGGGAGTCTGGGGGATGTCGAAATTGATGACGTGCGAGATATCCTTCACGTCGATGCCGCGCGCGGCGACGTCCGTCGCGACGAGCACCTGGCTCTGCCCCGCCTTGAACGCATCGAGCGCGCGCTGGCGCTCGATCTGCGATCGGTCGCCGTGGATCACGCCGACGCTGATACCCGCGCGCTCAAGCGTGTGCGCGAGCTTCGACGCCATCTGCTTTGTCTTGGTGAAAACGAGGACCGAGGACATGTTGTCTCCCGCGTCATGGAGCAGGCGGAGAAGGAGCTCTGTCTTCTGTTCACGCGGCACAGGATAGACAGCGTGGCGAATACCGGCGGCCGTCGACTGGCGCACGCCGACCTGCACCGTGATGGGGTCGTGCGCGATGCGTTTGACGAGCCTGAGGATCTCGGGAGGCATCGTCGCAGAAACGATGATATTTTGTCTCTTAGGCGGCAGCATGGAAATGATCTTTTCGACGTCCGGTAAAAAGCCCATGTCCATCATGCGGTCGGCTTCGTCGAGCACGAACACTTCGAGCGCGCCGAAATCGATATGTCCCTGATACACGTGATCGAGCAGACGGCCGGGCGTGGCGGAGATGATGTCGACACCCTCTTTCAGCGCTTTGGTCTGAGGGTACATGGACACGCCTCCGAAGATGGACGTGCCGCGCAGAGGCACATAACGCGAAAGATCCTGAAGCTGCTGTGTCGACTGCAAAGCGAGTTCACGCGTCGGCGCGAGAAAAAGCGCTTTCACGCCGTGTTTCCGGTCGGCCCTCTCGATGAGGAATCGATGCAGCGTCGGCAGGACAAACGCCGCCGTCTTGCCGGTACCAGTCTGGGCGCAGGCGATCACGTCGCGGCCGGTCATGACATGGGGGATGGCTTCTTTTTGGATAGGCGTCGGCCGGATGTAACCGAGATCGTGGATACCCTGGAGAATGCTCGGATGCAGCCCCAGCGGTTCGAATTCATTGGACATAAGTACCTCTTTAATAAATGAATAAATGGGCGAAGTAGGACTCGAACCTACGACCCCTTCCGTGTAAAGGAAGTGCTCTAACCAACTGAGCTATTCGCCCGAAATGGTAGGAGCAGACGTCCGCCATTAAAGCACCGGCGGACGCCCGCTGTCGGTTTGATAGCGGGCGCTCTAACCAGCTGAGCTAACCGCCCGAAAGGGCAGACGCGCTACTATACCACGTTTGGGGCGGGGCAGGAAATCAGACGATCCGGGTCAAGGGCACAGCACGCGACAACTCGACCTCCTCGTACTCCGTTTCCGGCGCCACACGGTTGTCATCGTCCTCCGTCCAAGCGCCGACTTCCTTCAAAATGGCGATCTCGTCATCGACGGAAGAAACCGTTGGCCGTGAAGCCAGTTGAATTCTCTCAGCCACGGGTCCCTGGGTCACGTGGACCGGCCTGAGCGCCGGAACGACCGCCACAACCAAAGACAGGGCCAGCGCCGGTACGAGCCACGGCAGAGCCCGCGCACGGCGAGCCCGCGGCGCAGATCCTCCCGCGCGCAAACGTCGCTCGACTTCGGCGGCGATGCCATAACCGCCATCGGAGGGTTTTTCGCGCAATCCTTTTAGAGCGGTCATAAACGAACGGTCCGCTTTTTCGAAATTTTTGTCATCCATGGCTGGACTCCTTTTCAAGATAAGCACCCAGGTATTTTTTCATTTTTTGCATCGCGTGCCAAAGATGCGCTTTGACGGCGCCTTCGCTCAGGCTGAGACTTTCGGCGATCTCCGCCAGCGCCAAACCGTCCAGATACCGGAGCGCGAACACGCTGCGCTGCTGAAACGGAAGTTCGGCAAGCGCCGTGTGCAGTTTTTCTTCGAGTTCGCCGTCGAGCAAAAGCCGCGCGGCGTCGGGCGCCGCCGAGGGCACGGTTTCCACGACCGATTCACGCTCACGCTCTCCGCCCTGCCAGAATGCGACGAATCCCCGCATTTTTTTCCGGCGCAAATGATCGTGACAGGTATTGGCGAGGATCCGATAGAACCAAGTATAAAATTTGCTGGTCCCGCGAAATGAAGGAAGGTTCTGGTACGCTTTCACGAACGCTTCCTGCACCAGATCCTCTCCGTCTTCACGGTTGCCCGTCAGCGACGTAGCAACGCGTACCGCTCTGGCTGCATAAAGACGTACGAGCGCGGAGAAGGACGAAACGTCCCCTCCGCGCGCGGCTTGAACCAGACTTTTTTCGTCAGTTACTGCGTTTTCCACGGCCGCCGCCCTGCTTTGCGCCCCCGCCATTGTTGCCGCCTTGCGGTCCGCGGGCTTCGCCGCGGCCTACACCCTGTCCGTCGCCGCGCCCAACACCCTGTCCATGATCGCGAACACCGCGGTCTCCCATTCCATCGCGACGGCCGGGACCTTCACCACGACCCAGACCTTGCCCATCTCCACGACCCATTCCTTGTCCATGGTCACGGACACCCTGGTCTCTCCTGTCCTCGCGGCGGTCGCGGCGATCTTCATGACGGTCGGCACGGTCTTCTCCGCGGTCACGAACGTCCTCGCGGCGGTCGGCGATATCTTCGAGCTTGTCGGCGCGGCCTCCGTCATGCCGGGCATCCCACACATCTTCACGGCGGTCGGCAACATCTTCGCGGCGATCTCTTACGTCCTCACGGTTATCGCGGACATCTTCGCGCTTGTCTCTAAAATCTTCGCGGCGGTCTCCGTTACGCGGACGATCCCCGTCAAACCGGTCGTTGCGATCTTCCCGGCGGTCTCGAAAGTCCTCGCTGCGGTCCGCACGGTCTTCGGCATGATCCCGCACGTCTTCACGGCGGTCGGCGATGTCTTCGAGCTTGTCGGCGCGTCCTCCATCGTGCGCGGCGTCCCATACATCCTCGCGGCGGTCGGCGATGTCCTCGCGGCGATCCGCGCGGTCTTCTACCCGGTCGCGCACGTCTTCTCTGCGGTCGCGCACATCCTCGCGCTTATCCATGATTTTTGCGTAGCGCTCAGGGTCTTCTTCTTTGAGCCTGGCCAGTTTTTCACGCTTTCCCTGCATCACCTCTTTGAATTTTTCAGGATTTTCTTCGCGAAGACGTTGGAGCTTTTCTCGGCGGGCGTTTTGGATCTTTTCTTTTATCTTGTCGTATTTCTCAGGGTCCGATTCCTTAAGCTCCCCGAGCTTTTCTTTAAGCTTTTCCTTACGCTCGGCGATCACCCTCTGAAATTGTTCGGGATCCTCCTGCTTGAGACGCTTTAATTCCTCTATTTTCCCGCTCCGCACATCCTGAGCCTGTTCTTCTTGCGGCTGGGTGTCTTCCGCGTAGGCAAAACCCGCGCCGAGAAACGTTCCAAGCAAAACCGCCGTCCATACTGATCGGATCTTCATTGCGATGCCCTCCTTAGGAGCGAATAGTGGGTTCCGAGTGTTAGACGCAGGATTGACTGAAAAGGTTTAATGACTTTAACTCTTTTATATACAACAGGTTATATACGATTCCATGACGATTTTATGCCCCGTTGCAACAGGGCCGTGTCGAAAACATGTCACCTAAAGATCACCAGGCTCGAGGTATAGCCGTGGATATAATTTTTACGGCCGATAGGCCCGATCTCGCCGTTAGCGAAAAAACCGCCGAGCGGCATGGGCCCGCGCACATTCTGGATCGTCGTGGCGTCATGGTCGGGCTGACCGTAAAAATTCTTCCCGCGCCCGCAGCTCGACACCAAAAGCGCGCCGCAGGGACCGTCCACATGCTCGCCGACCCTTTCGAGCAGATTTCGGAGGTCTTCCTGCGAAGTCTCGGCGTCGCGCAGCTGAAATTGCAGTGTCTGTCCGACGTGCAGATCCGCGCCGACAATAAGCGCGCCGGTGTCGGGATCAAATCCCATGATGTTGCGGATCAAAAAATCGCCGCATTTGAATTCCTCCTGCTTTTCGTTCATGGCGATGCCGACCGACAGCGAGTGTTCGGCGAGCGCGCGGTCCTTCTGCGAAAGCTCTTCGATGAGATCGCGAATCACGATAAGAGCCGGACGGCCGGCGATCTCATAAAGAATATTGCCTTCGACGCGCGTCATGACGTAGGGCTTTCCGATGGGGCGGCAGCCTTGCGAGACGATCGTCTCGAACTCGATATCACCCGTCATCGCCACGCCCACGGCGCCATCCATGTGGACGCGGCCGTTCAGGCAGAGCCAGTTGGCCGCACCCGTGATACCGCCCGACACGAGACCTCCGACGAGCGGCAAGCCGCGGTAACCGTCGTTGAACGCCTGGACTAATTTGATCATGTCCGCCGTCATCGGATCCGCCAGACAGATGAACTTCGGGCGGTCGGTCGGGTAGATATCCAGGAGCTTGAGAAGGTCCTGTCCTTTTTCGAGCGAAGCCGTCTGATCGGCAGAAAGAGCGAACGGAAAGAGCTTCACGCCCGGCACGTGCATCGCGAGCATGGACACGGCGGGTTCCATCTCGACTTCCGTGTGGTTGGCGATGACGCCGCTCGAGTTGCACCCGAGAAGCACCCGGTACGGCAAAAGATCCGTCATGAACTTCGAAAAGACCTGCGGATCGAAATCGCGGAACCCCTCGGATACGAAGAAAACGCCGAGATCGCAGGAGCTGCCGTTCAGGTCTTTTTTGACTTTCGTGGCAACCTCTTTGGCGGCTTCTTTCCAATTTTTTTGTCTGGAAAGCGCTGAGGTGAAAAGTTTTATGTCCATAACTGATATTTTAACATATTTTTGAAGGACGGTCGGAGGTTAGGGCATTTCCTCAGGGGAAAATGCCTTGACCGCCTCCACGATAAGGAGCGCCGCCAGCACGAACAGGACGGCGGAGACGGCGGAGACGGCGGAGACGGGATCGAACGAGAAAAGACCGGTCTTGAACCGCGCCGCGAGAGGTTTCATAAGAAGAGCCAGCGACCAGAGCGTCATCACCATCATGAACACCATCGGCACAAAGCTCGGCCACCAGAGTTTTCCGGCACGCTTAAGCCACAGCGTGAGCACCATCAGCGTCAGAGCCGCCAAAAGCTGATTCGACGTGCCGAAGATCGTCCAAAAGATCTTCCAAGCCGGCACGACAAGGCCGGCGGCGTCCGTCATCTTGAGACTGACGCAAATCAGCGGAATGACCAGCGAAACCGCCGTCGCGATCACTTTTCCGGAGGTCCCCTTCCATCCGGTCAACTCCTGAAGGATGTAACGCGCCAGGCGCGTCGTCACGTCGAGCGTGTCGTAAATAAACGTGGTGAAAGCCAGGAGCGCGAACGCACGCGCAAAACCGCGGGGGATCCCGAAATGACCCACAAAACGGCTCAGCCCCTCCGCGTAGATCCTGTCCGGAGACGCCGAAACGAGCGCGTCGCCCTTCGCAAGGATCATGACCGTCGAGAGCGCGATGAGCGCGACGAAACCCTCGAGCAGCATGCCGCCGTACCCGACAAGCTTGCAATCCGGCTCACGGGCGATCTGCTTGGACGTGGTGCCCGAACAGACGATGCCGTGAAAACCCGAACAGGCGCCGCACGCGACCGTCACGAAAAGCAGCGGAAAAAGCGGAAGTCCGCCCGGACTCATGAAACCGGTGAACGCCGGGTACTGGACGGTCTCCCCTCCGATGAAAAGCCCGACCACGCCGATCAAAAGCGTCCCATAAAGAAAATACCCGCCGAGATACCCGCGCGGCTGAAGGAGCACCCAGACCGGCGCAAGCGACGCCGCGAAACAATAAAGGACGAGAACGACATTCCACGCTTTTTGAGGCTCGGTGATGAACGCAGGGAATCGGAGCGGCGCATATTGGCCGAGCCAGACCGAACCGAGGACCAGCGGAAGAAAAATGACGGTCGCCAGGCCGATGGGCATCTTGAAACGCACCAGCGCCGCGCCCATGGCCAGACCGATCACGAGATAAAGAAATGAGGATGAAGCCACAGCGCCGCCCAGCTCCGCGTCGGTGAACGACGCGCTCGTCAGATCCGTGAACGCGGTGATCACGTAAAGCAGCGACACCCAGACGAACACGAGGAAGAAGACATGCCCGCGGCGGCCGATGTATTTTTTTACGAGCTCTACGATCGAGACCGCCCCGTGACGCACCGAACCGGCGAGACTCGACAGATCGTGCACCGCGCCGAAGAATATACTGCCGAAAACGATCCACAGAAGGACCGGCAGCCATCCGAACCAGAGCGCGGCTAAAATGGGCCCGACGATGGGTCCGGCCGCAGAGATCGCGGAGAAGTGTTGGCCAAGCAGGAAGGTCTTTTCAGCGGGGACGAAGTCTTCGCCGTCATTCACCGAACAGGCCGGCGTCTGCCGATCGGCGGAAAAGCCGAAGTTGCCGGACAAGAAACGGCCGTACGTAAAATAGGCGGCGGCAAAACACCCGCCGACCAAAACAGCGATCCAGGAAAGCGGCACCGGGGTCAGCGCGGTTTGCTGTTGCGCTGCGCGATCAGCGCCTCATCAGCCTTGGACATCAAGTCCTCGATCGTCATCGAGTGATCGACCCGGGGATCGAAATAAGTGAGCCCGAAGCTCATGGCGAGCTTGTACCGGTTGGCGGCCTGGGTGTTGTAGACCCTGAGCTTTTCGTGCAAACGGTTCGTGATCATGTCGATGCGGTCGCGCGACGTTTCCATCGTGACGATGGAAAAATAATCGGGCCCGATGTGTCCGATGATATCGGACTTGCGGAACGTGTCGCGCAGCGTCTTTGCCGTACGGATGACCGCCAGATCCCCTTCATGGCCGCCGAAGGCTTCCTTGATCTTCCGGAGATTCTCAAGGTCCGCGAAGATCAGGATCAAACCCTCGTTGGTGCGTTGCGCGAGCTTCATGTACTGTTCGGCGAACGTCATGAACCCGCGCCGGTTGTAGAGGCCGGTGAGTTCGTCGATGAGGAGCAGATTCCTTAGATCGACCTCGGCGCGGTTGCGTTCGATCGCATAGGTGACCGCACGCACGAGGATGCGTTGGTCCGTATCATTGAGCAGATAGTCCAGCGCACCCTGACGCAGCGCCTCGACGGCCATGGCTTCGTTCTTGGGCTCAGTGAGAATGACCACCGGCACCGACGGCATCTGTGCGTGGATCTGCACAAAACTTTCAAGCCCATGAGCGCCGGGGAACGCGGGGTCCAGAAGGATGAGATCCGTTTTCTGGCCGCCTGAAAGCTTCCGGAGAGCCTCTTCAGGATCGTTCGCGGCGGCGACCTCAAACCAAACGGACTCCTCCTTCGCCAACGCCTCACGGATCCGGTCCGTGACAGCGGAGTCGTGGGCAACCAGGAGCACGGAGATCTTCTTTTTCATGTCGGATCAGCGCGGGGGGAACTTGACGATGCCGAGCCAGAATTCTTCGATCGTCCGGACCATCTTGGAAAATTGGTCAAGACCGACGGGTTTGGTGACGTAACAATTGCAGCCAAGGCCATAGGTCTTCACAATATCCTCGTCGGCGGAGGACGTGGTGACGACCACGATCGGGATCGTCTTGAGACCGGGATCGGCCTTGACCTCTTTCAGGACTTCGCGGCCGTCCTTGCGGGGCATGTTGAGGTCCAAAAGGACCAGGTCCGGGCGCGTGGCGTCGAAATAGGGGGTTTCGCGGCGAAGGTACGCCATCGCCTTGACGCCGTCCGTCACGGTCTGGATGTTGACGTCCAGATTGCCCTGCTCGAGCATCCGGCGGGTGAGCTCCGCGTCGGCCGGATCATCCTCAACCAGAAGCACTTCCAATCGGTGGTCCATCGCGGTTTCTCCTCGGCTAGCGAACGGGAAGCGTGAAGAAAAACGTCGATCCCTTGTCCGGTTCGGACTCTACCCAAATACGGCCCCCGTGACGCTCGACGATCTTCTTACAGATCGCCAGCCCTATACCGGTGCCCGGGTATTCCTCGCGGGTGTGCAGCCTTTGAAACATGATAAAGATTCTTTCGGCATATTGCAAATCGATTCCGATGCCGTTGTCGGCGACCGAAAAAACCCATTCCTGATTCTGCTGGCGCGCCGACACATGCACGCGCGGCGGACGCTGGCTGCGGTATTTGACGGCATTCTCGATGAGGTTCTGCAGAAGTTGATTGATCTGCGTGCCGTTGGCCATCACCGTCGGCAGCGGATCATAAGTCACGAAAGCGCCCGTCTCGCGGATGGCGTTTTCGAGCCTGGAAAGCGTGTCGCTCATCACTGCCGCGATGTTGGTCGGCTCGAACGCCAGTTCCGCGCGCGACGCATGCGAGTACACCAGAAGGTCCCGGATCAGCATGCGCATGCGCTCGGCGGCGTCGATGACGTAGGAAAAGTGCCGTCCGGTCTCCTCGTCCAAGTGGCCGGAAAGCCGCTCCTTCAAAAGCTGTACATAACTCGAGATCTTTCTCAGCGGCTCCTGGAGGTCATGCGAAGCGATCGTGGCAAACTGCTCCAGTTCGCGGTTGGAACGCGCCAGCTCCGCGCTCTTACGCACCAACTCCTCCTCGATCTCTTTGCGTTTGATGAACTGGCCGATCTGTCGTCCGGCCGTATACATCGTCTGCAGAACGTGTTCGTCCGACGGCCTTATCTCGGTCGAAAAAAATTCCATCACACCCAGGAGTTCCTCGCCTAGAAAAATCGGGAACGCGAATGCCGCGTGGAGTCCCGCCTTCGCCGCGGTCAGCCCGCGGTGAAAACCGGCTTCGCGTAGTACATCGGGGATCCAGGCGGGCTCGCCGCTGGCCCAGACGCGGCCCGGAAGACCGGTGCCGCGCGAGAAAACGCGCTGACGGCTGGCCGTGACATACCCCGAGAGATCGATCTCGGGAGTGTTCCACGACTCCACGCAGCGGAGCAGCTTGCCGTCCGTGTCAAGCCTCCAGAAAAATCCGGCGTCCCAGTCCAGATTTTCGCCGATCGAACCCAGGACGTTGGATATCGCCACCTGGGCCGATTCGGACTCGGCGAGGGCGGTCGTCACGCCCACTTGGATCGCGACACGCTGCTCGTCGCGCCGGTGAGCGCTGATGTCATGAACAAATGCGTTGAATCGATGCGAATCGCCGTCGCGCACCGACCATACCTTCGCTTCGATCGGCAGTTCGCGCCCGTCCCGGCATTTTGCGCTAAACTCGATACGCTTGTTGAGAAGCGGCGCTTCCCCGGTCGTGAGAAACATCTTGAGGCCGCTCTCGAATGTCGCATGGTACCGCGCCGGAAGCAGCAGGGGCGCCAGTTCCGCGCCAAGCGCCTCCACGGTCGTCCATCCGAACATGGACTCCGCCTGAGCGTTCCATCCGATGATGCGTCCCCGGACATCTGTTGCCACAAAAGCATCGTGAGCGGTCTCGATAATGACACGCAAACGTTCCTGGCTCTCCCGCAAGTTTTGGGCCGTCAGTTCGGCCAGACGCTCCGCCTGAAAACGGACCATCGCCAGCGACAGAACGACGCCGGACACAAGGAAGCTCAACAGCGCTCCGAACAGAAGCGTCGAACGCGGCAATTGTTCCTCGTTGGCATTGTGGCCGAACGCCGGCAGGGACATGAAACGCAGCGTCCACGTCTTATCCGCGACTCTCAGCGGGATCGTCGTCGAAAAACGCGGGACGATGTCGGCATCCATGAGCTGAAGTTCGTTGAAATTGTCATAGAGCAGTCTCTCCTTGACAGCCTCCGCCCCTTCGTAAACCTCGAAATCGATGTGAGCGTTCCTCATCACCTCGCCGGAGATAGCGGAAAGAAAATCATTGATATGGAACGCCACAGCCACAAAACCCACGAGCGCTTCCCGGCGCTCTTCGACCGTGGAGACGGAAGCGCCATTGCGGTAGATCGGAAGAAAGATGAGGAACCCGTCCCGGGGCCCGCCGTCGCCCGAGAGGGACGTGGGGTTGGTCGCGGTGGGCTCTCCGGTATCGCGGCTCTTATTGAGAATTTCGCGAAGCGATATGTCGGCGGCGAGGTCGGAGCCCAGCATGCCCTCGTTATCCGCCTCCGGCTGGACGTATTTAACGACGTAATGGTCAGCGGGAGAAGGAGCCCTCGGGTGGAGCGTAAAATCGGGATAGCCCTGCGGCTTCAACGAGGTGTCTCCACGGACTCCCTCGATAAACGCTGCGGCCTCGGCGTCCGGCACGCGCGCCACGAAACACGTTGCGGTCAGTCCCGGATAGCGCCCGCGGACATTCTCCTGATGGATATAGGTGGCCCATTCGCCGCGCTCGACATCCTTCGAAGCAGCGAAAAAAGCCTGCGTGCTGTAGAGCGCGCTCACGTAAAGACTCAGACGTTCATGCAACTGCGCACGCGTGCGGCGTATTTCGCTCTCGAATCGAAGCCCCGAACGCTCATCCGCCGCCTGCCGCGTGAGGCGCCAGGCGCCGAGGGTGACGCCGAGCAGGAGGATCAGCACCAATAACGGCACGAGCCATTTTTTTGACGGGTGGACGGGTTCGAAAGCCGGTTGAGCCATCAGCGGTTCTCCGTGAAAACAAAACCGATCATGCGGCCGTCCTTGGGGTCGAGCGCCTTGGAGGTCATCCGTTTTTTTGCCTCCGTGTCACAGTCTGCCTCGGCACGCACCTCGAGGCGCTTCGGAGGCCGCGAGCGGAAATGCACGCGAGCGATGATCTCCTGCCCGAGATAGCAGCCTTTTGAATAAGAGACGCGGTCTTCGTCATCAAACACATTCAACAGCATTTCATTGTCATAGTCAATTCCTTGGAGGGGCACGCGGTGCGCCAACCTAAAAAAAAGGAATTCCTCCTCCGAAACGCGGGCCGGAGGATTCTTTCCGGTCAGGACGACCGCACCCGCCGGCTGAGGCAGCGCTACTTCATTTTCGTCCGCGCGGTAATCGCCGTCGATGTCGAAGAAAGCTTCACAATGCGCCTCTTCTTTGAGCGAAACACCCGTGAGATCTAGATATTTTTCAAGATGGGCCCGGACGCGCTGCACGAACGGCCGCTCAACGGCAAGGAGCGCCTCATCCCCGCGAAGAAGCGCCTGGTCGAACACCGCGACGATCTTTCCGTGCACGTCGACAAATGCAGAACGCGGTTTATCGGGAGTGTTCGTCGAATAGGCCCGGAGGAACGCGGCCGCTCCCTCGCCGAGCCGCAGCACGGCGCGGTCCAAACGGTACAATCTCATGCCAACGCCTCCGCCTGTTCCCACTATATCACGATGCGGCAGCCAGGATGCTATAATGGCCCCCGATGTCTTCATCTCTGACGAACATGCTCTCCGGCCTATCGGCCTGCCACCGCCTCGTCGAGGACGGCCGCTTCGCCGCGATCCTTGAGCCGAATCCGCTCGCCGAGGGGCACGCGCTCGTCTTTCCAATAACAGAGATCGATTCTCCGTTCGATCTGGACGACGAAACACTGGCCGCCCTGGCCGTTTTTTCAAAAAAAGTCGCCGTGGCTCTTAAAAAGGCGGTCCCCTGCACCAAGATCGCCGTGATCGCGTACGGCCTGAAGGTCCGGCATGCCCATCTGCATCTGATACCCGTGTGCGGCCAAGCCGGTGAGATCGACCTCTCCCGCGAACGCGCCGCCGCCTCCGACGCGGCCCTCGCCCGAACAGCCGCGCGCATCCGTTCTCTGCTCTAACGCTTCGCACTCCACAGTACGGCTGACGCACATAGTCCGAGTATTAAAAAAATAGCTCCCGACGCGATCTGCGGACGCGGCAGCGTCACGCGCGGCGTCGGACCCGGATTTTTATAGATGAAAGCCCAGGACGTTTCGGCGACGCGCACCAGACCGTACTTGCGTGCGAATGGCGCGACCCAGGCGGGTTGAGCGCCGTCGTTTTCTTTGAAACAAACCGCCACTTTGGCCGCGGCCGCAGGATCCGCCTCCCTATCCGGCCGCACCTCGCGCAGGGCTGCCGTGGACGTCGCGCGGTCCGAAAGCGCCGATACAAGCGCTCCTGCGTAATTCAAGTCCGTCCAAAAGATCTCATTGGGTGCGCAATGTTGTCGCACCGCGTCGACGATCTCTCCGATATATTTTTCATGAAAG
>ORJL010147293.1_pt1 | contig 31893 bp, 13 predicted proteins | sample 1779941 | NCBI WGS metagenome assembly ORJL01 (sample SAMEA104232317, study PRJEB22302) | groundwater metagenome | biome: forest; feature: aquifer; material: groundwater | place: USA | collected 2011-08-07 | depth 5.8 m | reverse complement strand
TGCTCCTACTACCCAACCGCTTGTCCTGTTCGATGAGCCGGTAGGACTTACGTAAAGGGTATTTCCGTTTGTCGCAAATAATCCGCTTGAAAGTGAAAGAACGCCATTCACTGTTACGTTTGCACCAAGCGTTACTGTTTGGCCCGTAGATCCAATGGTCAAATTATTGAGCGCTGTTGGTGATGTTGGAAGCTCCGGTCCGGTTGTTACTGAAGCAGTAGTACTTGAATAACGAACGTTAACACTGTTACCGAATTGTGGAGCCGCAACCATCGTTCCCGTTGCTCGGGAAATCAAGATTCCGTCTGCCAACGCCAATACAACATTTGCGTTTGAATTATCCAACGATCCGCTTGTTAATCGTAACGTTCCATTAAGATTTAACGTCTGAGATGTTGCCGCGGTGAGAACTAAATTAGCGCTGTTGTTCACTTCAAGACTATCAGTAATAGTACGTGCGGCGCCTAAAGTCCAGACCTTATTATTGCCTGAAAAAGCTATTTCAAGACGATAATAATCCATATCGGCAATCGTTTGGTCACCGGAAGCAGTGCGTTGATACCGAACGGTACCGTTATTATTAAATACCGGAGGGAATGGAGTTGTACTTGTGGTGGTCTTATATATACCACCATTTTCTAACGTTACTGTTGAACCTGCGAACCAGATATTTGTTGTTGTTAAATTAAATAACACACCGCCGGTTTTTACCGTGATAGTTCCGGGATTAAAGTATCCACTTGATCCGCCAAGATTAAGTGTGAAGACACCACCGCTTTCAATATCAACACCACCCAGATTAATTTTATTCGAGCTTGTTGTTGATAAATCTACATTTCCGTACACAGTCATCTTACCGATTGGAGTTCCTGAGGTGGTACCCGATTGTATTTGCGTTGCTCCCGCAAGTACACTAAAGGTTCCGCCACTCTGAACAGTTATCGTTGGTGTAGCTGCACTGCCATCAAGGGTTCTCCCATTAATATCATCGGCAACATCTACGACAAATGCCCCGTTGATAATTTCAAGACTCGTACCAATATTAATTTTTTCATTGGTCTTGTCTGTTGTAAGAATACCACTGCTCTTATCAACTTGAACTTCCATGAACGATGTTGATGCTGTCGAACCTGTATTCCATCCTATTAATTTTTGTGTTGCCGCAGGACCCGTGAATTTCAATTTGGCACCGCTTGCCCAAGTACCAATAGCATTTTGTGTGGTCGATTTTAATGTGAAATCACCGTACACACTTAATACACTCGATGATGCAAACGAAATCTTTGATGTCGTTGATGAATTAAACGTCATGTTCTTACAAACAGCGTTAGCGTCATCAACCGTGACTGTTGTATTCGCGCCAATAATCACATCATCTGATGATGTCGGCAATATTCCTCCTACCCATGTTGAAGGACTACTCCAATTTCCTGTCACTGCCGATTGTACAAATCCGGGGGTTACACTCCCTGTTGCCGGACTGGTTACATTATAATTTTCTATCCCGCCGGAACCGTTAAATTCGTACACTGCAAAATAGTAGGTTGTTCCAGTTGTTAAACCGGTCACCGTAAATGAATTCCCGGTATCAGCATATACCGTAAATCCGGAACCAATTGGTGTTCCATTGCCGAATGCCGCATCCGCAGTATAGGTAAGGGCATCGGTCGGTGCTGTTGAAACGGCGCTTCCCGATCTTGCAATAACTATTCGTTTTGCACCGTTTCCTTTAGTCCACGTTAACGTTGCCGATGTCGTCCCAATACTTGAAAACGTTAAACCGGTTGCTTGCGTTGTTGGTTCGGCTTCTCCTAATAATATACTGTTGCTTGTTGCATCCGTTAGTCCGCTACCATTGGTAGTTGATAAAGTAACACTCCCAGTACCGTTAATTGCAAAAGCAGTATAAGTTACAACACCACTTGATGCCGCAACCGCTTCTCCTGACATAGTGAACAAACCGCTGTTCGTCATGGTAACTGTGCCTGAATAATCAAGATCAGTATTTCCATTTGCATCTTGGGCTGTTACAATGGGTTGTTGCGCAAGTGCGACTCCATTATTTCCCGTTGCAGAAGGTTGTGTCGTAAACACCAGTTTTGAAGCAATAACACTAATTGCATTCTTGGTATCATCTGAACTTGGTGTCGTGAACGATGCAAATTGCGAGCTTACAACACCACTACCGGGTGTTACGTTTGCATTTGTTACGGCAAACACAAATTTTTGACCATCTGTCACACCTGTGCCAAGTGGATTCTTTAATGATATTCTAAGAGAAAGAGTCTTAGCCGCATCGTCATCTGCTTGTACTCCGGTTAAACCACTAAACAAAATAGAGCTTGCACCTATTGTACCACTGGCGATATGAGTTATATCATCATATAAGTCAGCCGCAAGTATTGCCTGCGACCAATCAGTCACCTGATTTCCAGTTCCCTGTGTGATAGTCATTGCTGTAAGTTGTGTCGGAAGTACATCACCATCTGCTGATGCTCCACCATCGCGGAGAGTGACTTGCCATACTTGTACACCATTGACCGACGAAAGTGGAGAAATATCATTAATGAGTGATGATACCAACACCGATTCTCCGCCTGCACTCACAACATCAGATGATGTCGATGATGCTGTCACAAGAGGATTGGCGGAATCGGAAACAGTCCATCGTGACAAATCCGTTACATTATTCAATGATACAGTATTTAACGCTGTGTTACGCGATGTATAACCCAACGTATTCCACGTTGTACCACTATTAGTTGATCTGTATAAATTTAATTTTGTTTCATCTTTTCCATTTAATTCACCCGCGACATCATCATAATGAAATACCAGAGCAAGGTCTAAACCTGTATTCGTTGCCGCATTTACGTCATAGTATCTCTTAATACTCTGATTACCTGCTCCTGTCAGTGCAGTTCCGGTTACACGCGTCACAGTCGTTGCGCCCGGGAACGGTGATGAATTTGGACTTAATTCCATCCCGATATTGCCAAATGTTTCATTTGCACCGCCTACTGTTCTTGTTGCTTCTACATTTCCAACTACGATATTCCCATTTCCTGCTTCACTTAAACTACCTGTTGATGACAATGTTACTTTGTTTGCACCGGTATTGATCACACCGCTTGTCATAGTAAGAACATTATTCATCGTTATATCATTAGCAAGTTCAACTGTTCCGCTGGCTTTATTGATAGTAAGGTAAGCAAATGTAGTCGCGCCGGTTATTGTTTGTGTTCCCGTTCCATTAAACGTTACCGCACGACTGTTTGCATTAAAAGCTCCCGGGGTATAAGTCCAATTGCCACTAACGTTTAAATCACCGCCTACCCCATCACCAAGCGATAGATTACCATTTAGTACAATATTTCCATTCACCGTTAACGATTTCGCCCATGCCGGACTTCCGTAATCCATATACAATGCAGAGCCATTATCTATTGTAAGGTTTCCGGCTAATGTCATGTTATCATTTAACGCTGTAGGTACATTTGTATAATTCAACGTTGTATTACCGCTTAATTGCACGCTTGCCGGGGTACCTGCACCGGAGTTTGCGCTCCATTCAACGCCACGTCCGTATGTTCCACCTGTATTGTAAATAAGTGTTGATGAACTACCGTATGTTGGCGTTCCTGTAAAATACCCACCTGCGTTAATTTTCGCTGTTCCATCGAGTGTAAGATTTCCTGCACCATTCGCTTGTGCTGATGTTTGGAATATTCCACTAACTGTTCTTGCTACGCTTAAATTAATTCCACCTGCACCCTGAATAGTGACATTCACCGGTCCATTTGCTGATGGCCAATACAAATGTGAATTATCAATTGGTCCATAGTTACCTGAAGTATTATTAAAAACAAGTGTACCGTTTGCACCGTAACTAAACGTACCGTTTGCGCCTGTCCAAGCGCCCTCATTCAGTTGAAATGTTCCATTAATTGTTGCTGTCTTCGCTGCTGCAAGAATATTTCCATTGGTAGCGATGGCTAAAGTCTTGGTGGCGTTAACTGTAAAACCGTTATTAAACGTTATTGTGTTCCCTGTAATCAAACTTGTACCGGAAAAATTTATCGTCTCTGTCGCGTTTGTGGTAAAAGTACCATTGTTAGTAACGTTACCGCTAATATTTAATACTGCCGCCGCCGGTGTGCCTGAATTTAAATTCAATGTTGCACCTGTAGCTATTACGATATTATTCCAATTAAATGTCCCGTTTGTAAACTGTGGTGTAAAGGTGACATTAGATGAACTTAGCGTTAACGTACCGTTAATATTCATCGTACTTGTACCACTGTTTGTATATGTTTTTGCTGAAGTTGCTGAAAGAATCAGGTTACCATATGTTCTCGGTGAACTTGTTACTGCTGTTCCTGCATTTTGTCCCCATTCAACTGTACTCGCTGCATCAAAATCACATGCGGCATTCGGATACGGAGTCGAAAAACTGCCGCTCGTATTGTGAAGGTATTTGCCACCCGCATCAATTCTAAACTTATCATTTGATGTACTACTCAAACCGAATGCGGCACTCGCAGTCGACAAATTATCTACTTCACCTCCATTTTGGATCGTTATATCATTATTGCCGGTTAATCCGTCACCTGTGGTCAATTTGGCTACAGAACCGCTGGCAATGGTAAGGATAAATCCACTGCCAACCGTCAAGGATTTACATGCCTGTCCTGTAGTAGTTACACTCGGCTGCGCAGTTGCACCCCGAGAACTATTGATAACAACAACATCAGCGCTTGTCGGAGCAGTTGTCGAAGTTGTACCTGCTCCCTCGTCGTACCAGTTTCCGGCTGTCGCCCATGCTGTTGATGACGTACTTTGCCATGTTAGTGTCTTTTGTCCCCATGCTGTTGCACCCAGCATGAACAAGCATAAGATAATGAATAGAATTGTATGAAATATTTTCATATTTACTCCGTAAAGGAATTTTTGGTTAGTGGATTATAGTGAATAAACTTTTTTACATTAGAACTTAATTTGTAACTCACACATATATGTTATACTCGAATATCTGTCCTCGGTCGAGGAGACATATCCCCCTCCATCAAAATCATAATCACCGTCATTCGGAATCGTTCGTGAATACCGGAATTGTAATTGCACCTGACTTGAAAATGTATAATAAATTCTCGCCGCAAATTCATCATCCATGATATTGATGCCATCATTATTGATGTACTCATCGACTTTCGTATATTGAAATTGAATACGTACTTTTGGCAACGCTCTCGGGATCACCCAGAAGCGTGTATACCATATTCTGCTTCCTTCAAGAGACTGTCCCGCATGAGGATAATCACCGCCAATATCACCATCAACATATCCCGTTCGCGCTCCCCAGAAGAAGCTCGGATACATCGGACTGAATCGTTCCACTTCATTCGTGGTTGCATCATCACCTTGGTATGCCGCATATCGCGTTTCTAATTTTATCGACTTAAATGGTCCTAAAGTCCATTGATAACTTAACCCGCCCATATAGCCAATACCCGACATTTGGGGTAATCCGGGAGCTATATTATTCTTCTGATATGCACCCTCAAAAAAGTATTCTAATTTATCTATGAAAAGCGTCCCGGTAGAACCTGTTCCGATAATATAGCTATCATTAAAATCGCCTCGCGGCCGTTGATCAATGAAATATCCCATAATATCTTGTTGCGCAAGAGCAACACCAAGTCGCGCAACGTATAATTGGTCACTTCCGGGGTCGGGATACAAACCACTTGGACTTAAATTCTGTCCCGTAATCGCTCCAAATAACGATAGGCTAACGTTCCCTTTTGCCAAATCTATTCTTGCACCGTCAAATCTTGATGGATTATAACTTTCGCCTAATGAGAGCCCGTTCCCCAATGGAAATTGTTGTCTTCCTGCACGTAATCGGAGAATATCAAATACCAAAAAATTCGGTTGGGATATTTCACCATACAATTCACTTATCCCGTAACGCATTAAGCCCGTACCTGCAATATTTCGTGTCGGCACCTGAGGATTATCTGAAACGGCAACTACCTCTGTACTAAACAATGCCCTGTCACCAATTTTTGATTTTGCATGAATACGTGCATCATATCTCATGTAATTTTCAGGACCTCTGCTATCGCGGGTATCACTAAAACTATCTCCATACCAACGTACACGAAATTCACCATCTACATTCAATTGCGCATAAAGTGCATCGGATAAGCACATCATTGAAAGCAATGTGACAATAAGTAAATTCAATAATAAACTATTTCTTTTCATGGAAGTTTCCTCAAGCTCTTAGTTAGGTGTGATCACAAGACCGGAAAGTAATGCAGGTCCCACTCGCGGGGCTACAAATGATTGTAGGACAATCCCCGAACTCGTTACCTGATAGACATTATCAAAATTATTTGTACTGTTGGAAATCCAGAAATAATTTCCGTCCCATGCCATACCTGTTGCAAAACGGTTGGCTGTTGTTCCCCCTGTCGGAGTCGGGGTGGCAAACACCCCGCTCCATGATTGGGTAGACCCATTATAGACATACACAGAATCCAGCGAAGTATCATTTGTATACATCCTGCCATTGGCGAACACAACCGCCCTCGGTTCTGTGCCCGGTGTTAACACCGAATCCTGAATTACACCGTTTGTCGTATCAACCCGATAGATTTTCCCTACAGTACTCACAACAACCCACATCGATCCTGCTTCAAACGTAATCCCGCGCAACGTTCCTGATTGTGTTGGCGCAGGTATTGTCTTTAATGCTGAAAGTACACTATCGGTAGTTTTTAATTTATATAATTTCTTATCCGTACCAGCCGCACATAACCAGATATTTGATCCATCATAGGCTAATCCTTGCGGACTTCCACCTGCGGCAATTCCGTGGGTATCCCATTTTTTCATCACAAATGCTGAATCACTAAACCGAATATTATATAACGAATCAAGATCCGATTCTATAAGCCAGAGGTGAGTCACCGGAGGTGTTAATGTCACTTGAAATAATCCGCTCATCGTTACCGAATGTCCGCCCGGATTTGTAACAGTTACATTTCGGTTTCCTGCACTCGCCGTGCTATCTATTGTTATCGTTACATGAAGTTGGGTTGTAGAAACAAATTGTATCGAGTCAACCGTAACCCCGCTTCCGAAACTTACTGTTAATCCTGCTCTATTGACAAATTCAGAACCATAAACATCAACGCTTAAGGTTCTCCCTTGTACACCTTGGTTTGGTGTAACTGCAATCAATCCCGGTGTTGGCGGAATTCTCACATCTACTGTGGTATAGACAATCGCACCCGGTTCCGGGTACGGAAGATCAAATCGCTCTTCGGGGTGACCCGTGTATGATAACTTATATAAATGATCTGCTATTCCACTACTATTGATAATCCAGTAAAACTCACCATCGGTTGTTATCCCATAAGGAGAGACGTACGATGTTCCACGAGGCGGCGTTGGTGACGTGAATAGAGTATCGAAAGCCGAAAGCTCCGGAAGTAATTTATAAACCTTGTTTGTTGTGACATCGGTATACACAATTCCGGCGACAGAGGAACGATGATACACATCCATATAGGCAGGAACATACGTTAACGCTCGAGGATCGTGCGAAGGCAATTGATACTGAGCTAAAATTGTTCCATCTGTCGGGTTTAATTTATACACTGTTGCAGGCACGGATGAAGTCGTTGAACCGCTATTTAATGCCCAAAGCGAAGAACCATCCCACGCTAATCCGCGTATCGTTCCCTTCTTTGAAGGTGGAGCGCTGAAAGATTTTATACTCGTTAAGGTATCTCCGCTTGCATCTACTCTGAATATCTGGTCAACACCCCCAGCCGCCGCTATCCAAAGATAGGAACCATCAAACGTTAATCCTTGCACACTGAGATCATGGGTCATACTATCTACCTGCCATCTCTTTAATTCTCGCATCTGATGATCAAGCATAATCAAACTTGCTGAGGATCGTTCAAGCAGATAAAAATACCCGCCCGTAATAACACCGTCATCCTTTGTCCCGTCTTGCTCAAAAACATCGCACCCCAATGGCAACAACGTACTAACCGCTATCGCTATCGAAATGCAAATAGTAAATAATGATTTCCAAGTTGAGTTCATTTCCGTTCCCGGTTTTTGTTCTTATTGAATAAAAAGTATTTTTCGTACTTGTTGTTGTTCTTCCACTATAAGTGAAAGAAAATACATGCCGCTTGAAAGCTGCTCTCTCCCTGCATCCCATGAACGTGTGTACGTCCCCGCAGACATTTGTTCATTAATAACCGTAGTAACTTCCTTACCCGATGCATCATATACTTTTACCATAACATGAGCGTTTCCACTGTGGTGTGACGTTTTCACAGCCGGAACATGAAAAGTAATACTTGTAGAAGGATTAAAGGGATTAGGAAAGTTTTGAGAGAGGTATATACTTGAAGGGGTTGTTGCTTCATTATCTTGAATTACTGTCGGTTCTACTAATGCTTGATACAACGCTTGTACCGCTTTCGTAGTCTTGGTGCTATCGGTTCTAATCGGTGTATCATGCTCAATATGTATAAATAATTTACCGTTTGAGTATGACCACTGACCTTGTTTGTTTGTTGTCGCCGCGAGATCGGATAAGGATGATTGGGTTGATATGCTGTACACCCCCGCAGTCATTCCTTCGCTTTCATACGATGATTTAATTGTAAACAGCAAACTCTGCGGATACAGAATACCGGAACTAATCACCACATCAGGGTATCCCGGATGATCGCCGTCTGACTTGGAAAACCCATGAATCTGTATTGCCATATCTGTTACTATTGTTTGATGCGTTTTATGAAAAATTGTCTGAGTAGCATGTGCCACATCGGATGAATTATCACTATTTGCATAACGGTGAGTCCCCGCCATGATAAACCATTGTGCCTTTAATTTTAAAAAATCAAGAATCGCTAATCTCCATGATTTTGTATCCCAGATTGGATGGGGCGCTTCTATCGTACAATTCAAGGTTCCCTGCGGATTCGATATATATGTCCCCCACCCTCGAATGATGGGATTGTTTTCTTTTAATATGTACAATGTTTCTGCTGTCGGTATATTATACCACCGAATAAATGAATACCCGTACAAATCAGCTTTCGTTGAGATAGAATCAAATTGATTGGTCATAATTTTGGTAATGAGATCACCAAAATAATTTTTCTCCGCTGTTGTTGGTACTACAAAACCATTCGAATTCTGCCCGGGCATCACATTACGAATTTGCTCTATCAAAACGACAACATCACCTTGTTGATTTGTTTGTGCGTACATGGAAGAAATACTTATTACCAAAAGAGTAGAACAACATGTAGCAACAAGATTCATCGTTCGCTTGAGCATTTTCATTCTTTCTCGAAACGAAATAAATCTTCTTTATACACATAATGCTTCAAAGCATTTGCTGTTTTCGGAGAATCTTGTTCAAGTAACAACCCGATGGAACCTGTCTCTGCTTGTGAGAGTGGTGCACGCGATACCACAGTAACGGTTACCGTTGTTGATGAATATTTTTTCTTTTCAGTGTTTCTGAAAACCACATTAGCCATAGCATCGTTTGGGTTCACAAGTTCTACGGCAGTAATTCCAGAATTCTTAAATGATTGTAAAAATGTTGATGAGCTATATCCGTAATGAGTACAACAAAATCCAGCATACACCTTTCCTTGCCGTGTGCTTGAAATTCTACTTACGGCATCAGACACATACATTTCAACCATGTTTAAAACCATGTCACTCTTTGGATTATTCTGAATTTCTCCGGCGAGTTCTGGACAAGCTTCAGGAATAATTCTATCCTCGGAAATGCCTTTTGAGACTAAAATATTTTTATGAGAAGATGCTGATATTGTTGTCTCTGTACCAAAAATTATCCCGCTGGTTGAACTATCGTCTTTTAATTTTTGATACAATAACTCTGCACCAAGTTCCACAATGCCAAGCACAGGAACAGCAGATGTCTTTGCAAATTTCGTTTCCGGATAGACAACGGATAATGTATTGCAGGCGATAAATACCACATCAGGATGGTAGGCATCAACCATTCCTAAAAGCGCATCTGAAAATACTGTCGCTTTTTTTTCTTCACTCTCGATATTATTATATCCGAAGTTTGCTTCCGGAAGTGCATTGCAGAAAATCAGGTGAATATTCTTATATGCCTTACTCGTCTCAGCCTGCACTTCAATCCCGCCTACTACTGATAAACCACCAAGTCCTGAATCAGTAACGAGAATAGTTATCTCATCCTTTTGTAACACCGCTTTTACATCTTCGGGAATATATTCTTGAGCAAAGACATGTTGGGTTACCCCCACTAACCAAAAAATGAAGAATAACCCAATCATGACACGCCGACTACGAGGTACGTTTCCGGCGGAAAATTCTTTAAACTTCAAAAAATTATTCATTCGATTCTTGTTTGATGCTGTTTCATAGTATGTATGAAAAGTGCGGCTTATTCTATCCACTAACATTCATGATTCACTGTTACATCCATGAGAATGAAGCCGCGCTTCGTCAATATAGTTCTACTATTTTAACAACGTCATTTTTCGTACTTGTGAAAATTGTGCACCAGAAAGACCTGTTGCACTCAACTTATAAAAATACAACCCTGATGGCATTTGTTCTGCATTCCAATTGATACTATGCATACCTGATGCTTGTTGACCAACAACCAACGACTGAACCTTTTGTCCAAGTAATGTAAAAACATCCAACGTTACCTTACTTTCTTCTGCAAGGCTGTATTGAATCATGGTAGTAGGGTTAAAGGGATTCGGGTAATTCTGTTGAAGTGAATACACTGCCGGGACATCTTCCTCGCGAGATTGTAAAACCACGGTTACTTTCTCCGATGCGTCTTTTATGACAATTGAACTTTTCCCGGAAAGGACATTCGTTGTATTTCCTATTTTTATGGAAATCACAGTATTGGAGACAGTTGTGTTGTTTTCAAATTGCATTGTTACCGGATAATGACTTGCAGTAACAAGAACCGGTAACTCTACTTGTTTTCCCTTATTGACTACTTCAACATAACGGTTTGAAGCAAATCGAACATCAAAAGCTTCTGCAAATTTCGGAAGCGGAGGCATTTCAAACATTTCAAGATTATGCTTGTCATTCAACCCTGTTCCCGCATAAAGTGTCTGTGTATTACCTAAAGCGTCCGTAAAGCTGATACCCGCATATTCTTTTGTCGAAATACCATTTTTATTAAACTTTTCACTACTTGTACGGCTCTCAAATGTGGATGAAGAAAGAACTAATTGTCCCGAACTTGATACTTTTATCCAAAAACCTAATCCCGGCTTTAATGTATCAGTGGTCTTATAACCGCCATCATAATAAAAATAATTTGAAGCAGGCGAAGTACCGATACCGGTTACATTTCCTACATAGAGCGGTGTTGATATTGAACCAATAAGATTCCAACCTTGTGTCACGGCAACAGTCTCTACTGTTACCGGGAATCCAAGCATCGGAATCGACTGCGCACTTGGAAATTTTAACCAGTATCCATATCCGGGAACTAATGTATCTTTTGTTACATAACCGTTGTTATATTGAAATGCATTCGAAATAGCAGTCGGGAATAAATTACTTTTCGTAAGATTTGAACTATTGAATGGAACAGAAACTAAATTCCAGGATGCAATCATCGAATACGTTCCTGCTGATGGCGCTCCTGTTAAATCTCCCAATGCTGTTATATTTGATGCCTCTAACAGGTTACTTCCTGAATTTGCAGGTGTTAACCACGACCAGTTCCCACCATCCCATCTTGATAGATTAATCTTTGACTCATCTCCCGCTATATCATTATCAAGATATTGTGCATATACATTACATGTAAAGTTTGAGATACCAGTGCTTGTTGTTACCCAATAGCGATTGAGATAATCTGTCTGAGCAAGATTATTGGGATGTTTTGTCCCGGCAACACGAACGCCTGCAAATGCACCTCCTTCAAATGTACCAGAAGTGAAGTGTAATGTAATTGGTGTATAATGCATCACTCCATTCAATGTATCTCCAACAGGGAATACATTACTTTCAGGGGTGGTTATTTCTTTCTTTAGCATCCCACTTCCATTTGTAATAAGCATCGTTGAATCAGATGGTGTACCGCCAACCACTGCTCCGGATGCAAGTGTGACATCGTTATTACCCAGATAGAGAACTCCACGTGAAAAAGCAAGACTTTCATTCACTGCTACTGATGTTGTTAACGTTACATTCATTGGACTTTCAATCGAAAGTGTTTGTAACACATTCGATGACGAAGGAATTTCAAATCCAGTAAGGACAGAGGAAAGAACGCTGATGTACGCCAAATTAACCGTTCCTGCAAACTCAGGAGCCGCTGTCAACTCAGCTGTAGCACGACGTATCGATGCACCATTTGCTAAAGTTAGTGTCGCACCTGTATTATTAAATATCCCATTTGAAAGAGTCAATAACCCGTTGACTGTAACAGGAGCAGAAAGTGTAACTGTCAGTGTATCACAAATTATTTGAAGATTCTGCAATACATTCGTCGCGGAAGGTAATTCATTTCCTGTAACAACCGAACTAATCGAACTAATATAGGCTACGTTCGCAATACCCGCCCAAACAATAGGTGAACTGACAACACCCGTTGCTCTTCTGATGTAAGAATTGTTTGCCATGGTTAGTGATTGGGAATCATTGTTTAATGTTCCGTTGGAAAGGGTCATCGTTCCATTAACAGTCATCGGTGATGCAAGCGTTACTGTTTGCGTATCACAAATAATGGAAAGGTCTTGCAACACGCTTGAGGATGATGGCACTTCAGGTCCTGTCGGTACCGATGTAGTGGTGCTTGTATATCGAAGGTTGACACCTCCATCAAAATATGGAGCGGCGCTTATTGTTCCCGTAGCTCGTGAAATATTCGCTCCATCGGAAAGCGTAAGCGTCACATTCGCATCGCTGTTATTGATATTTCCACTGGTTAGCCGTAAAGTATTAATGACTGTTAAATTGTGTGGACTTGATGCGACAATACTAAAATTAGCTTTATTATTAATTTCGAGGCTGTCATAAATATATCTGTCTGCACCTAAAGTCCAAACCTTATTTCCACCGAAACTCACTTCAAGACGATAATAATTCATATCAACGATGGTCTGACTGCTATCCCCTGCCGTTCTCTGGTAACGTACGGTACCCGTATTATTAAAATTTAATGGAAAATTTGTCGTAGATGTTGTTACTTTGTAAACGGCTCCTGTATCTAATGTTACAACTAACGATGCAGTGTTATCCCAGAAATTTGTTGTACTGCTATTATACAGTGTTGCTCCACGTCTCACATAGACCGAATCTAAATGAACATTATTAAGTGCCGATGAACTAAAACTATCCATATAGAGTGACGCACCGCTTTGTATTTCAACTCCACCCAAACAAATCCCAATCGTACTCGTTGTTGCAAAATGCACGGTTCCATTAATCGTCATCTTTCCGATACGGCCTGTCCCTGATACACCACTTCTAATAGCAGAAAGTGATCCTGCCATTGTAAATCCTGCTCCTGAATCTACTGTAATGGTTGGTGTAGCGCTTGCTAAAGCAAATGTTCTCCCGTTGATATCATCTCTCGATCCAAGTACCATCACTCCGCGCTTTATCTCAAGGCTGGTTCCTAAACCGATTTTCATATCTATTCCGGGCGTTTTCAATGTATCTCCGGATTTATCTACTACCACTTCCATAAGAACTGTACTATCTAATGAATTACTGCCAACTCGAAATCCTCTGATAAATTGTTGATTCGATCCGGTAAATCTCAATTTTGCTCCTGTTGCCCACGAACTGAATGCTTTTCCGGTAGAATCAATCGTCAAATCGCCATAGACATTTAATATTGAACCGCTTGCTAAAGCGAACGAGGCTGAAAAATCTTGAAAATTTACCGATAAACAGGAGGCTTCTGCTGTATTAACTGTTACAATAATCCCGGAATTGACTGTTACATTATCCGCTGATGTTGGTATTTCGGCAGAGCCTGCCACACCACCTTGTGTGGAAGCCCAGATAGCATCTGTCCAGTTTCCGCTTGTTACTGCAAATCGTTGAGCATAAACAGTTGTTGCAACTAAAATCATCATTGCGATGCTCATCATAAGTTTTTTAACAATGTTCATTGTTGGTTCCTTATTGTTCAAACAGGGTTTTTGGTTATTAACAATATCTTTTTCTTTTGATAAATTGTGGCGTCAAATTAATGGGATATTGACAGGATGTTACAAAGCATCAACTTTTGAATTTAATATGATTAAACCACAACAGACTATAATAATAATACTATTTCTATGCCAGTAAACGTTTTGTATAAAACGATGTATTTTATGCTGTTTTCAACAAAAATAATCATGTTCATCCTGACTGTGGGATGATTTAGCACATGTGATAATCGAAGATCTATAAATGTGGGCTAATTCAGCACACCATGCTTATCAATCCTGAAATGATAATAATCATTATCTACTTTGCAACTCATAACGATTCTACTTATTTTCTTGTATTGCATTTTCTTCCTATGAACCGTATGCTCAAATTGAATTTTAGAACGAAAGCGTTACTGACCGCATCATTCCTATGCTTTTTGATGGTTGGTACTGTCATGTATGTTGTTATAAAAATGGAGAAATCTGCCGATGAAATAGTTGATAAGAGCAAACTTACCACCGAAAATGCCGCATTACAACTCAAAAATGTAGGATTTCAAGTCATAGATAGCCTTATTTCATGCGCCTTCTTTGAAGAACAAACCACAACCCGATATGAAATGAAGCATATCGATTCATTGCTTGCCAAAATATCATCAAATTGTCTCATTTCATTCGAAGGCATGGAAGGGGGGTATTATTTCCCCCAAATTGATGAATTTTTAGGCTATTCATTTCCAACTTCGCCTACACCTAAACCGGCATTCGGTCCTCCCCCCCGTTCCTACGTAATTATCAAGGATCAGTGCCTGAAGTCTATTCAAACAAACACTGATATTACATTACTCCACCAATTTGACCCGGCAACGTTTCCCCTTGTCACCGTACCCATTGCTATTAACGGGAAAGTGGTCGGTTGTGTTTGGGCGCGTGTTCATATTGAACGGCTGATACCCACATTCAGTCTCATTGATGTCTTACTCTATGCTACGACTATTTTTTTGATAGGATTTGCAATCGCTCTTATCATCTCATGGAACATGCGCAAACGTATGGAAGAAATCCGCATCGGCTTGCACATGCTCCATACCGATGGAAATTTTCGTTTCAAAGAGAAACGGGGAGTGTTCGGTGAAATTACGCACTCTATTAACGAAATGATTGAAGTACGCGCTCAGGAACAGGAGCGTCGTGAAAAACTTGAGAATGATCTCTACCAGCAGGATAAAATGGTAACTCTCGGAACATTGATCGCCGGCGTTGCTCATGAAGTAAAAACTCCTCTTGCTATCATTAAAACTCGAATTCAAATGTGGGATAGGAAACTACGTCAACTCGGAGATCAGCAATCTGAGAACGACAACGTTGTAACTCCTGAAGCAATGGAACTTGTTATCGGCGAGATAGATAGACTCACCGATTTGGTGAAGCGATTACTTATTTTTTCAAAACCGGTTAATAATAAACTTCGCTCAACCAATCTATCTCATTTACTTACACATACACTCAACGTGCTTCAAGCAGGAACAGAAGAAAAAAATATTTCAACTAAACAGGAGTTCTCCGACAATCTCCCGTTAATTAATATTGACCCGCAATCAATAGAACAAGTTTTATTAAATGTCTTAACAAATTCTTTGGAAGCAATGGAGCCCGGCGGTACTCTCACCGTTCGCGCCTTTCAGGAAACTGATAATAAATCCGTCATCATTGAAATAGAAGATACGGGCACAGGCATCCCCCCCGATACTCTCCATAAAATTTTCAACCCGTTCTTCACAACGAAAGAAGGCGGAGTTGGATTAGGGTTATCTATTTCGTATGAAATCGTCCGCGCTCACAAAGGAAAAATCGAATTCCCGAAAAGTGATCATCAGGGAACGATTTGTAAAATTATGTTACCGATTCATTAACACCGTATTGGAAAAAGAATGAAAGAACAAAAAAAGACTATCCTTATCGTTGATGACGAAGCGCCGATGCGTAAAAACATCACGGAATTACTTTCCGACGAAGGATTTGCGTTTCTCGAAGCCTCGGACGGGTTAGAAGCGATTGAAAAAGTTCAACTGCATCGCCCGGATGTAATTCTTATGGATGTAAACCTCCCTAAACTCAACGGAATCAACGCCTTAAAGGAAATACGAAGAATCTCTCCCGATGCTGTTGCCATTGTCTTTACGGCGTTCGGTACTAGTGAGCGTGCTATTGAAGCGATGAAAGCAGGTGCATTTGACTATTTAGAAAAACCATTTGAGTTAGACGAATTCATGCTCATTGTCCGACGAGCAATCCAGCACAAAGAGTTGTTGCGTGAAGTTGTTGAACTTCGTTCCAAAGTTTCTACCGGCAATGTCCTTACAAGCGAGGAAGGAACAATCGTTGGGACAAGCGGTAAGATGCAGGAAATCTTCAAACTCATCGGAAGGGTCGCTCCCACAGATGCGACTGTCCTTATTCAAGGAGAAAGCGGTACAGGGAAAGAATTATTCGCTGATGCAATTCAACGTCATTCGCTTCGAAAAGACAAACCATTTGTAAAAGTAAATTGCGGCGCATTGCCGGAATCATTGTTAGAAAGCGAAATTTTCGGACATGAAAAAGGCGCCTTCACCGGAGCTGTTGCTTTACGACAAGGCAGATTTGAATTGGCAAATGGGGGAACAATTTTTCTTGATGAAGTAAACAACATGCCTCCATCTTTACAAATGAAACTCTTACGTGTTCTTCAACAAAAAACATTCGAACGCGTCGGCGGAAAACAAACCCTAACAGTCGATGTGCGCGTGATAGCAGGAACGAATACAGAAATCGAACAAGAAATGAAAGCCGGAAGATTCCGGGAAGACCTGTACTATCGTTTGAATGTCATACACATTAAGGTTCCCCCCTTACGTGAACATCCTGAAGATATACCGAGTTTGATAGAACATTTTGTTAAGAAATTCGGTATGTCAAAATCGATTGTTGTTTCGAACGCCGTCGTAGAAAAACTTTGCGCCTACTCATGGCCCGGAAACATCCGCGAATTGGAGAACATCATCCAGCGAGCGATTGTACTTGCTCAAGGTGAAATCATCACCATCGAACATCTCCCGTTAACGCTCCGCGCGGAAGATGAACTTGTTCCCCGCAGTGTATTATGGCAAGATGGAGTTTCCATGAAAAATATCCTTGAAGATGTTGAAAAACAACTCATTGTAAACGCCCTTCAACATGCCAATTGGAATCGGACAAAAGCCGCAAAATATCTCCAAATTCACCGTAGATTGCTTTTTTCAAAAATGGTTAAGTACAATATCAGTCCACTCAAAAAGGATGATGATAGTAAAATGTAATAGACACAGTCAACATTGTTGGACATTCTTTTGTAATACTAGTGCCAAGTCAAAGAACCATTGTATGTATTCTACACAAACTCTACTCCCCTTCTTCCCGCCAAAGGCGGGAGGGCTGGGGGTTGAGTTCGGTAATGAAAAATCAACACTGCTACTGCAATGCATTATTTAGAAAACCTATTCAGTATATTTATGGTTTTACCTATACACTTTGATTTGCTTACGACATTATGTATTTGACTTGACACTTTTACAATTTCCTTCTGAACAAAGACAAATAAAAAAGGGTTTGATTTCTCAAACCCTTTTTTGTTGAATAATCAATTCAACACTCCTTACATTATTTCATCAACAACATCTTACTAATACTCTGGAACCTTGAAAAGTTTCCGGCTGAGGTTGTAGGCTCTGCGGTCAACTGATAGAAATAGACACCGCTCGCAAATCCTGAAGCATCTAACTGAGTATTATAAACACCCGCTTTTTGTTCTTCATTAACAAGTGTTGCAACTTCACGACCAAGAACATCAAAAATTGTTAACCGGACAACTGCATCTACCGGTAATTCATAGCTGATGAGAGTAGTCGGGTTAAATGGATTCGGGTAGTTCTGCTTTAAAGCAAATGCTGTGGGAAGGATATGTTCCTCAGCTACTAACTTAACTCGCGAATCAGCTCCTGTAAGGGTTACTGTACTATTGTTTGCCAATGATGATGTAGAATGTTTCCCTGATTCATCTGTAACAACAATCGAATATTTTACGCCTGCATCCGATACGATATTCCATGCAATTGTTACAGGATATTCTTTTGATTCAATATGAATTGGGAATTCAACTGATTTCTCACTCATTGAACGTAACGCAACCATTGAATTTGATGTAAACCGGGCATCGAACAACCCTGCAGGTGGTGCAGGCGGTAATTCATAACGGTTCATGTCTACAGTTTTACCTTCTGCATTTCCGAAATATAACGACTGTGAACGATGTGATGCATCTTGAATTCGCAAACTATTCAATCCGCCTAAATCAAGTGAATTGCCTGCCACGTTTTTAGACGCTAACGTATAGTTCAATATTATTTCGCCGCTTGTATCTGTTTTTACCCAATATGATTTTCCGGGGGTAACAGTACTTGATAACGTATAACCGCTATCTGGATTGTACCAATAATAACTCGATACAATATCTACCGGTGGAATCGGGAAAACTGCGCCTGTCGGTATCTCCATTGATACTGAGCCTATCATATTCCATCGTGCTCGTACCGGAATTGTATCTACGTTTATGGATGTACCGATTAACTGTTGTACTTTTGCACTTGGATACTTTATCCAATATCCAACACCATTCAACAATGATGTTGTTGATGAATATGTCCCTTGATAAGAAAATGCTTCTGTTGTTGCAGAAGGTAAAGCCGTACCAATTGAAGGATCACTGACACCAAGTGGCAAGGAAACCATATTCCAGCCCGATTTAAGACGGAAAATACCTGTTGTATATGCTGTTGCCGGGTCAATTGCAATTGCTTGTATATTCGAACGCGCCATCGAACCCACAAGAGTTCCCGCGCCTGTTAATGTGTCTATTAATATCAATCTGTTCGTTTGATTTGAAGATCCTATTAAACCAAACAAATTACCATTGGCATCAAACACTATATCCTGCGTTTGTTGACCGAATCCGGTTGATCCTACAAGCGTTGAAGTTCCCGAAGGTAATGCTACCTTGTAAATCCTGTCTGAATTCGTTGTATTTCGACTTGATACCCATAATTCATGTGTAACAGGATTGATAGCAAGACCCGCTATGATTAAACCTGTTGTTGCTATTTCGGTAAATACTCCTGTATTTAAATTATATGTATGTAGTTTACCATTAATTCTACCAATATAGAGAATAGAATCATTCAAAAACTCCATCCCCTTCAAATTAGTTAAATTTAGATAATATGGGAACGGATGCGCATCACCCTTATCACTATTTACTCGACCAACATATGCGCCTGTCCCTGAAGGTATTAAACAGTACATGATCTTAGTTGTTGGATGAACACGTAAACTCAAGATTTGATTATACCCTGAAGATCCTAATACACTAAGCGAACCATTAAGAGCATTTACATTGTAAACTTTTCCGCCATCATTTGTGCCCGATGTCGCATACATCGCGTTTGGTTGGGCAGCAACAACATGGAACGCAGTACCGGTTGCATTAAATGTCATAGGTGAACGATCATTATCATCACTTAGAATTGATACAACAGTTGATAAAGTCCCTGTATCCTGCGGGTTGAATGCAATATGATAAATCAAGGTATCCCCTGTCGCAAGTGATACAGGTAACGTGGGTAAATCAGGAAGTGAAAAATTCACACTTGGCTGAGTGATAGAAGTTATCTCAACAGGATCACTGCCAAAATTTCTTAACATCACATCATAACTGCTACTTGTTGTCCCAACTTCCTGAATACTAAATGTACGCGATTGAGTAGTACTATAGAGATATTTTCCGTCTACAGGAGATAGTTTTGTTCTTGCTGTCCATAATCCCCAAACATCCGGTCCCGATGCATATTCGGCAGTTATCCATATTGATAAGGAATCTTCAGGATCTAGTCCCGCTCCCGAATAATCTCCCCATCGATTTCTAGTCCCTGAACCTACTACCTCATAATGTCCATCACCGCTTTTAACTACAACGCTGGGCGACAACCCTGCCGGATCCGTATCTTTTCTACCCGTCATCCATACTCCGGGATAATCATTCACACTTGACATTGAGTATGCTATTACAAGGTTATTATCCCCATCAACCATTGGTACGGGGTAATAGTGCCAATATCCCGTTAATCCTAAAGCGGCATCTTCTGTTGCCACTCCGGTATATGGATTATACCTGATATAGCGAACCGCCGAGTAAAGACTTCCTGAATCATTTGCAATTGAATGAGCTACCCAGATAGAACTATCTCTATAAACAGCCTTATGACGGAAGACACTACCACCTGCTTCAATCAATGTCCCTGATCCATCTTTTTGGTCGGCATTAGGTGCACCGTAATATTCTACAATAGGAACATTCTTGGCAGTAAGTACGGGAGATGTAATCGGATCGGTTAATATCCAGGATGTTAGGAATGTACCGGGATTATATGGTGAGGCATTGACAAAGAAATGCACTCCGGGTGCACCATAGATCATGGATGGGCGTAATCCCGTAACAACCACATTTCGATGATCAGGTTCACGTAAATCATAAAGATCATTCCATGTTACTGCTCCACCTGCATATAAATCTGCTTTGGGAATAATTCGTATTCGATTATAAATCAATCCGGGATTAAATTCTTGTGTTGTAAAATAAATTGCTTGTTCATCATATCCCATTTGAGGGTAATCAGGAAAATTATCGGCAACTGAATTCCCGATTGTGGCGGGTAATGACCAATTTGTCCATGTTCCGTTCGGATCATCATCATCTGAAACCGCTATTAATATCGAATATGGCGCGTTAAAACCGCCACCACCCATAACCCAGCGATTTGTATAATGATCATATAATACCTGTGGGTCACTAAATCCGGGATCACTTCGAACATTCGAAAACCATGTATCAAGAGAAATTTCACGCTGTAATGTTCCATCCTTTGTATAAATCCTGAAATTGGAATTTGCCATTGTTATAACGTGGTTGGGACCTACTGCACAGATTGGATCAGGCGGAATAAATCCTGTTGAATTCATGCTCTTAAAATTTTGTAATGCTACAGGCTGTGAAATACTCTGAACACCGCTTTTTGAAAGGTCATCCCGATACAAATTTGATCCAGCTTTTCCTGTCGGTTTAACAACACCATTCTTTGTTTGAATTAGTGGGGCATCAAGTCTATTTTCAATTTCTTTATTTCCGTCACTTACCGGTCGGATATTCATCATTGCAGATGTATTCGCGATAGCTCCGGATGCTACGGAACCTGCAAACGGTCCTTTATACAATGCCTTCACTGTATCCTGAAACACTTCAAATACGAGATCACCGCCCGTTGGAACTCCGCCACTCGGTCCCCCGCCCTTCCATTCTGCTACATGAATATAGTACGTTACTCCTGCATACAGCGTATCACTGAGTTCAGCTTGACGTGTTGAACCCGGATTGATATCATCATTGCAATCGACCAATGAAAGATTATTACAATCACCCGAATACAAACCGAATGCTATATCATACGTTGATGGAGTACTATTCCGCGAAGAAATTGTGTAATACTTTGTCGTTTCCGGAGTGAATGTATACCAAACAGTTTTACCGCCGCCGCCATCTGCGCACGCAAGTACAGGGTCGCTGATGTTATGAGTTGCAGTTCTTGTATCTTGACTAAAACTGTATGGTACAGTGTTGACAACAATTGCACCGCTACACTCGTCATTAACGGGCACCTGTGCAAATACTGCCATTGTGGATAACACAAAAAGTGTTATCAAGAACATAATTGTAGTAACCGAGGGTTTCATAGGGAGATCCTTTTTGTTATTGGTTATTAGTGACCAAAATTCTTGTACAATAAAACGAAATAATCCTGATGATTATTCCTCTTTCGCATGAAAGAATGTGTACGATAGAACAGCAAAAACATGCCATTTGTCTCAAATTTTAATCATTATCTCAGATAAAAACAACTGTTTTGGAAAGATTTTTTTATGAAATGTCTATACCCCAAAATCCCCTCATGTGAGGGGATTTTGGGGTATTTATATTGTATTCTTTTCACTCATTCATTCATTACAACATAAATATCATTCTATCACTGTAATTTACTAATCCGCTTTCGGCAGTAACGCCTCAACCGGAAATACTTTTGAATCTTTCACATAAAATTCCAATGCTTTCATTGCCGCATGATTCGGACCGAATTCTTTCCTGAATGGATACTCAATTACCTCACCGTGGAAATGCGGTTTCTCTAAGGATGAGTCAATGATCAGTTTTGTATGTGTATTGCAATGATCAAAAACATGCTTCTCATGCAACTCGTTCATTCCATCTTCCGAGACAACAATGACTGCATTCGGCGTATCAATACCTGTATAGCAAATTTCATGAGGAGAGACAATAAGCTCGGCAAGAGAAAACCCGAAACCTTGCGTAACAGGATTATCACTTTTTTGCGTGCAATGCAATCCTGAACGCGCCGCGCCCTCGCAGAATTTTCTTGCCGCTGACTGAACACGCTCACCCGCGCTTCCGGCAATCACGATTCCCTGCTGACGCGCAAGCTTGCTTTCAAATTGCGGCGTTATGCTGTCATCGCGAAGTGTAGTGGTAAATGCCCTGTCGCGAGGATATTTATCGGAATACACAACGCCAAACTCACCGCGTGTTTGTGTGTTGCACAGTATCCCGAATTCTTGACCATGCTGTTCAATGATTCCGCGTAATGCGTTACCCGTTAACTCATTCTTCGTCGTTCCGTGTTCTGTACAAAGTTCTACAATCTCCACCATCGAAAAACCGGGATATTGAATTGCTTCGGCAAGCACATCGGTCAAATCTTTATCGGTTGCAAGTTTTCTTGCTACGTATTCCGCACGGGCATCCATCATCACTCTGCACAAATCAATTGGTGGAATGATATTTCCTTCCGGTGTCGTTGGAGTAACAAAATCAATTGGAGAGAATGCAGAGTTCTGTCCTCCCGTCATTCCGAACAAAAAATTATTGCATAATAAGACGGTAACATCGGTATTCAATAATGCCGCATTCACAAGATGTAATAACCCTATCATCGCACCGCCGTCACCGATGAGAACAATGGTCTTCAGTTTTGAATCCGATAACACTGAATCTGCAAGTTCAATTCCTGTTGCAAATGCTGTTGAACGGCCATGAGTTGTATGAACCGTATGCGGCGTATCAAACAACACATCTGCTAAACCGATACAACCGATATCGGTCACCAAATTTACTTTGGATGGAGGAATTTGCAGTTTTGTTAACGCGTCATTCAAGCGTTTGATGATATGATTATGCCCACAGCCCTTGCAAAACGGCATTGAACTATTATCAAACATATACGTATTGGGAAGAGTTGCCGTTGATATCATAACACCACCTCAAGTATTTCCTTTGGAGTAATCATTGATCCGATTTTATTAACACCGATAATCTCACGGTTTTTGATAAGATTCGATATAACGCTTCGGTACTGCCCCGTTAAATTTTCCTCAGCAATTACCACCCTGCGCACATTCCCGATAGCCGATAAAATTTGTTTTTCAGGGACAGGGAACAATGTCAGTAAATGCAAGCCGGAAACCCGCTTACCTTCTTCGCGCCCCATACGAATTGCTTCATCCACTGCACGGGCAGTAATACCATAACTGATAATTAACGTATCCGCATCCTGTTCAACATCCCGCTTTACGATGGCGAGGCCGTCTTTACGTCTTCGGATCTTCTCTTCAAGATGATGCAACACTTCAAGTGTTTCCGTGTCGTTCTTCTTCAGTTCACCTGCTTTATTATGCGCCGAACCCGTTGCCGTTACTTTCATTTTTCCGCCAACCGGAGCAAACTTGGGAACATCGCTCAACCGGGAGAAATCATACGTTTTCGTTCTACTACCATTTTGTGGAGCGGGAGAATGTGATATTCTATCCGCAGCGTGAAGCAATTGCAGTTGATCGTAGTTAACACTCTCGGTTGTCATTCCCACTTCCTTATCGGTAAGAATAATGACAGGGGTTCTCAACAATTCCGCCCATGAAAACGCGAGCACAGTTAATTCATAACATTCAAGAGGTGTACTGGGACATAAAACAGGAATCGTATAACCACCGCTTGTACAAAACTCGGTAAACAATACATCACCTTGTGCGCCCTGTGTTGCACCGCCGGTGCTGGGTCCTAATCTCTGCACCATGGCAATCACAATGGGAGTTTCCGTCATGAGTGCATACTGTACAGTTTCAATCATTAACGCCCAGCCGGGACCCGATGTTGCAGTCATTGATTTATACCCGCGCATCGATGCGCCTACGCAATATGCTAACGCCGAAATTTCATCCGGCGAACTAATAGCCAGATCCCCTTTGCGCTGGAGAAGTTCTATCATACCCTTATAAATACCTGATGCAGGAGTTATGGGGTAGCCCGCAAAAAACCTGCATCCTGCTTTTACCGCACCCTCTGCAATCATCTGATTGCCGGTGCGTAATTTAATTGATTGTTGTGTTTTCATCATAATTAATCCGCTATCGAGCCGCTTAATTCGCGAAGCTCTTCAATTTCTGAAAGTAAATGATGCAACTTTTTTATACGCTCGTCGTGCTGAACTGAAAAATCAGACAACAATCCGCGAGCATCGGGACCAACCTCACTGAGTGCGTGTTGATAATATTCTTTCATTTGCCGTTCGCGATCAATCGCCCGTTCAATCACTTCATCAATTGATAAGGGCGCAACAGGATATCTATTCATCGTCGTTCTCGTTCTTCAATTGTTTAACACATGGGGCGATTGTAATTTCAATACGAATTGCTGAAGCAGGGCTTTCCGGTACCTGAGATTTTCTTTGAATTCGTATTGATCTGTGTGGCAGATTTCGTCGCGCAGGTCATCAAGAGAAGAACTTAAGACTGATAATAGTATTTCACGTTCAGGGTGTGTTATTTCAATATTCATAAGGTTTTCCTCACCTCTAAAAATCTCAATTATTGTGCCACAACAAATAATTTAAAAAGCCTTTTCTGTTACGGAATAGCTTTAATTTTTACTTACTTTTGCCCTCTTTCTCACTTATGAAAGCCATATACCCTAATTCGTTTCACTGTTGAGAAATAGTATTCAAAACCGCAGCAAACTTTTTGCAATTATAGGCTCCTATTGAAACTGCAAAACTGCAAACCTCTCAGGGAAACTGCAAATTTGCAGTTTTGCAGTTTTGCAGTTTATCGAAAATTGTTTGTTTTGGGCAATTTTATTAGTTAGGGATTGGAGAAATGGTAGTGTTGGCGGTTGGTTGCATTTGGCAAAAAAGAGCCTGAAAAATGCTCGAAAAGTGCGCGTTCAGGCGCGAAAAGTACCGGTTTAGACTACTTTAATGCAGATAGTTTTTGTATCTATCGTAGAGCGATGTTTTCCGAGCAAGCCTTCAAACCGACTTTAATAAGAAAGCCAACCCCGCGTGTCTGCCGGGTTGGCTTTGATGGAAATAATCTAAAGTGTGTTCGCTGTACTCCAAGAATTGGTCCCGCCTTGCGGGATCACCCCGATAGAGCCGGGGATTCGGAATGACAAATCGATTGGTTCGCGGATGGCGTCATGGAGTGAATCCATGACGCCCCGCTACTGAATACTGACTACTGATTACTGATTACTGATTACTGATTACTTAAATACTGAATACTTATTTTACCAGCATCATCTTCTTCATATCCGAGAAAGCCTGTCCTGAACCTGTCAAAGGAGCCGCTTGTATTCTATAATAATATACGCCGCTTGGTAAACTGCTTGCATCGAACGTTACTGATTTGAATCCGGCTGATTGCATATCGTTTACTAACGTTGCTACTTCAACGCCAAGTGTGTTAAATACCTTCAATGTTACCATGCCATCGGCTGTAAGCTGATAGCGAATGACACTGCTCGGGTTAAACGGATTCGGGAAGTTTTGTTCTAATGCATACATAGCCGGAATTGCTGATTGTTCGTTCATAACCTCTGCCGGTGGCGCTGGTGGAAGCGATGAAGTTTCAATCATGCGAAGCGTATTCTTTGCCGCTACTGCATTAGTAGAAAGATATAATGTTCCTGCGGCGTTTACTTTAATCCAATAGCCTTTACCCGGTTTAATTGTATCTGCAACTGTATAACCATTTGCATACGCATAGAATGGTGATGTAATCATTCCACCGATATTTGATGTTACCGATGATGCAAGTATTTCATTCGAGATTGAACCAACCATGTTCCATCCTTCACTGACAACAACGGAATCAGCAGTTCTTGGAATACCGTTCATCGTCACATCCTGTGCGCCGCTAAACTTCAACCAATAACCGATACCGTTTGCAAGTGTTGTGGAGGTTAAATATCCTGCTGAATATCTGAAGGCGCTGCCCGGTGCAATTGAAGGAGAGAAAATTGAATCCTTCGTATAATCCGACATGGTAAGAGGAACGGATACCATATTCCAGCCGTTTGCATACGAATAGACATTTGTACCACTGCCAAGCGCATTTGCCGCATCGGCAAGAGTCCATTTTGAAGTTGTTACAGAATAATTCCCGGTGAACGTTACAGTATGGTTTGTCGTATCAACCGTACCACCAACATATACCCATGTTGTGCCATCATCTGTCGTACTCCAAAGTTTTAATGTTGTTGCGTCCTGACCGTTTAATTCCGTGTTATCATACCGGAAGATAAGCTGACCATCTAATCCGGCAGGTGTTTTCGGAGTAACGTCAAAATACCGGAGAATGGAATTCTTGCTTCCACCTGTTAAAGCTGTTCCCGTTTTGCGAACGACAGTTGTTGTATCCAAACCCGCACCTGCATCACTGAGGCTTAAGCCGATACCACTGAAATTCTGTGCCTGACCTGATGTGACTGTGTGCATAGTTTTGGCTGTTGTATGAACTGTATTGCCCGCTGTTTCAACAAGCTGACCGTTTAACCAAACTAAACTATCTGCAAGCATAAGGGGTGCATTTAAAGTTAATGTATCTAATGCTCCAACCTTGACAAAGGAGAATGTTCCCGTTCCCGCTCCGCTGAATGACTGGCTTGAACCTGTTAAGTCTGCCGATAAATCACCAAAGCTGACAAAATAACGACGTGAACTGTTTGCTGAAATGAGATTGAGTGTACCGTTATTCGTGATACCGCCCGATTTGATATTGATATATGCCGATGTTGCCGCTGAACCATTGTTTACGGTTAAACTTGCATTCGCTTCGACCGTAACACCACCTGTGAGCATAGGCAATCCTGTTGTTGAGAAATTACCGAGTGAATTTGTTATCGAGTACGTTGTTCCGCCTAAGATAAAGGAACTGCCATTCTTTACGGTAACACTGCTCGCGGCTAAGGTTGCGCTTGAAGTGGCAACCCATGTTAATGTTTTTGCATTTGTTCCATCACCGACTACGATATTGCCCAAACGTAACCCTGCGCCGTTCTTTAAGGTATCGGAAGTTGAACCTAAGAACTTTACTGTTCCTTCGTTCATATTCAATCCTTTGTTGCCGTTTGCAGTTGTGTTGGAAACTGTTGTTGCAACATATCCTTTGCAGACTAATACAGCATCAGCATTACCATTGGAGGTAAGAACCGGTCTGCCGACTGAACCTGAAATATCCAAACGTCCGTTCACGGTTAATGTAGTTGCACCGCTTGCGGGGAATTGTAATATCGCACCGACTGTACCTGTTCCTGTACCTGTAGTATCGGGTATCGTCATGGTAAGATTGTTGCATTGTGCGCCATCGGTGATGGTAACGACAACATTCTTTGTGGTAAAGGTAACATTATCATTTGCTCCCGGAGCAACTCCGCCATACCAAACGCTTCCCTGATTCCAATCACCCGTGGCAATTGCTTCAAACGGATTTGCACCCGCTGTGATGTTGACTGAAGGTGATGAACCGATGGAAGCGAGCGTACCTGCCGTAATACGTGTTTTTACATTAAAGCTTGTTAAGCCTGCGCTTGTTGGAGCATTCAAATCGGGGATAGAAACAATTCCGCTATCGAGATTGGTTACTGCGGCTCCCGTTACTGTTATCACGTAGGGATTTCCGACTGAACCATCTCCCGTTACTCCGTACGATGCCGATGCAAAACCGGGTCCTGAAATATTCGCTGCGGTATTTGTCCATGTCCATGTTGCGGGTATTGTAACACTGATACCTTCAAGCGTATTTGTACCATCTCCTTTAATGACAACTGTTTCGGTAAGTGCTGTTGTAGATGCCACTTGAGTAGAAGGAGAAATACTTGCTGTACCTGTTCCATCAGCCGATAAACCGACATCGGCGCCTGTGCGCGGTGCAAGTTTGTATGCTTGATTTCCTGTGATGCCTGCGCGATGATAGACAACACCGACAAGAGCCGCGGAACTTGCAGGAATTGTTTTACCGACAATACTCGTGTTTGCCGAATTGAGATAGGCTGTTCCTGTTCCGCCGTTGAAGTTATTAATACCTCTGCCTGATGTTAAGTTGGCAAATACCTGACCTGCTGAATCCCATGTGGCATTATTAAATTGAATGAGTCTGCTCTCGTTCCCTTCACTGATTTCTGTTGTGCTTGAAATAACAAACGGTGACGGAACTGTTGTCGTGCCGACGATAAACAGATCGGGCGAGGTAACGCCTGAAGGAACAATTTCCGTGTTGCCATCAAATACCTGAACAAGTCCTTTAACATAAATTTCCGTTCCGAGCGGAAGTGTTGCGCTTGTATTAGTTGAACTCTTAAATACCTGCATTCCGTAATCGCCATCTTGTATAATAATGCTTGTTGATACGGTTGAAGTCAGTACGCCATTGGGAACTGTCACAACGCCATGAACGACAACAGTCTGGTTATTCATAACGGGAGTTAAACCTCCTGCATCGCTGTTGCCGAAACCATCAGTACCGCCTGAGCGAAGATTTGAAATGGGGATTACTGTATATGTAGAAGGTGACGTTGCAATATTGGTAAGTGTTCCGCCTGATTTTGCTGTTTGAACAGTCCATGTATCGTTGCCGTTCATTCCTGCGCCCGTTGTATTTGGTGAGGTGATATTTGTAATAACGATTGTGCCCGGTGTTGTGCCGAGTGTTACGCCATCAAGAAGAATATCCGTACCGGTACCTGTGTTTGTTGCACCCGTGAAGGCTCCGCCAAGCGTAACGTTTGCGGCATTATATCCTGTCCATGTTGCAGGGATTGAAACTTGTACATTCGTAAGATCACCTGCCGAGACGCCTGTTACTGTTACGGTAACCGTTTGGCTTGCATTGTCTGTAAAAATATTTGTCGCATCAAATGTACCGCCACCAGTATTTGTTACCGATGCTGTACCTGCTCCATCATTAAGAACATTTAAATCCGGCGGCGTTTCAGTCGATGATGCAGTATTTTGAGGATCAATTGCTCCAACTGCTGTCACAGCAAAAAAATCCGTGGCGTTATCATTAGAATCCCAACCATTACCTTTAAACTCATCAGCGCCACCGCTACCCATTGATACAGCAGATGATGATGTTTGGGCTTTTCGTTGCACACTTGCTGTATTACTTGGAGCAGGTGTCGGACCGGTTCCTTCGTAACCATTTGCCGTTGCCCCAAAACCGACATAATCTACTACATTAGAGGCAGATGGTGGTCCTGTTCCAACTAAAGCTACACCATTATTTGTTAATGCTACCTTTCCTGCAGTTCCACTCATTGTTATTGTTCCAATTGCATCCGGTGTAGGAAGATTTGTTGTCCCTCCGGCTCCAACAGCCTCTTGAACTAAATAAAATCCGTGAGCGGGAATGCTTCCTGTAAGAGCCGTCATCGCCCAACTCGATGAGGTATTTGTTGCTGAAACATACTGTATAGACCACCCGGCCAAACTTATAGCCGCATCGGTAGGGTTATACAATTCAACAAAATCATTCTTGTAAACTGAACCACTGTTTCCTCCTCCTCCATATACCTCACTTATTACAACATGTGTTGCTATTTGTGCCATCAGACTCCCCGTAAGTCCGAGAAGAAGACACATCACACTAAAAACGATAAATAATTTTTTCATAAAGATATCTCCTTTAAATTACTTCCACGTACGGTGGAAGCAGGATGAATTGTGTACATTGAATTGGATATTGAAAAATCAGGATACTCATCTGAAAGAAAAACCGGAATAGTTCCGGTTAACGTTGTATGGTTTTTCTCTTCAGTTGAGATAAAAATGGATATTCTGGTTGTCTGTGAATCTGTTATGTACTAATAAAGTAACAAATATTTCAGGAGAAACAAAGCAAAAAACGGTCATTAATTGCCGTTTTCGTGATCGTGAGGTTCAATCCCGTACTACTACGAGGTATGGATGGAACGCCGTCAGAAGAAGGGATGTCAATGCAGTCAGGGTGAGAAAAAAGTGGTATTAAAATTTTTGAAATTTAAACACACTTTTGGATACAGTGATGTAATATACTAAAAATAGAACGACAACACACCCCTGCCCCTCTCAAGAGGGGATTATCAAATAAAAAATCCAAAGTCCCCTCTGGCACAGGTGTGCCTTTGGCAGGAGGGGATTGAGGGGCAATGCTGTCTGGTTAAGAAATACTCTCGTAGAAAATATTGTCTTAAGTCCCCTCTGGAGAGGGGATTTAGGGGTGTGTTGTCATTAACGTGCATTTTTATTTTTGAACGAACTAAAATTTTCCAACTTCTATAATCCTTACTCTGTAGGGCATTGCCTGCCACCCTCATCAAAAAAAAATCCCGCATCCATTTTTGGAATACGGGATTGAGCGGGCTATTAACCCTTGTAAAGTAACACTCTATATAAACAGCGAAACGATTCCGTATGATACCGCGCCAACCAGAGCCGAAAGCGGAATTGTTAATATCCAAGCCATGACGATATTTCCTGCAACTCCCCATTTCACAGCTGAGAGACGTTTCGTAGCGCCGACACCCATGATTGCGCCGGTAATGGTATGTGTTGTACTGACGGAAATACCCCAAAAAGCTGTAATTAAGAGGGTAAACCCGCCTGCCGTCTCGGCGCAAAATCCGCCTGAGGGTTTGAGTTTAGTAATTTTTTGACCCATTGTTTTGACAATACGCCATCCGCCGAACATAGTACCCAATGCGATTGCAAAATGACACAAGAGTATCACCCAATAGGGAACTTGATAATTATTAGGGTCGTTCGGGATAAGCGCGGCAGTCATTAACACACTGGTGATAATCCCCATAGTTTTTTGGGCATCATTGGTGCCGTGCCCAATACTATACAATGCGGCAGAAAATAACTGAAGAGTGCGAAAACGCTGGTTAATTTTGGCAGAAGATTTTTTGTGATATATCCATTGAAGAACCGCCATCATAGCGAAGCCCATCACCATGCCCATCAAGGGAGCGATTACAATGAAGATTAGCGTTTTGGTCCATCCGGCAACAAGAATAACAGAGAAACCCGCTTTTGCAATTGCCGCACCTGCATAGCCGCCCATCAGTGCGTGAGAGGAACTTGTCGGCAATCCGAAATACCATGTGATGATATTCCAGGCGATCGCGCCAAGCAATCCGCTCATG
>ORJL010624766.1_pt1 | contig 31925 bp, 27 predicted proteins | sample 1779941 | NCBI WGS metagenome assembly ORJL01 (sample SAMEA104232317, study PRJEB22302) | groundwater metagenome | biome: forest; feature: aquifer; material: groundwater | place: USA | collected 2011-08-07 | depth 5.8 m | reverse complement strand
GCTCGCCCCTTCGGGGCTGGCCCGGACCTTGGCGACGCAGGACTAGGGGGTCCCGTGGACTTCAAGCTGCCCGACATCGGCGAAGGGATCGCGGAAGGCGAGATCGTGAAGTGGAAGGTGTCCGAAGGGGACGCCGTCCGCGAGGACCAGCCCCTCGTCGAGGTGATGACTGACAAGGCGACCGTCGAGATCCCCTCGCCGCGCAAGGGGGTGATCCGCCGCATCGTCGCGCTCGAGGGGAAGGTCGTCCCCGTCGGTTCCGTGATCGTCGTCATCGACGAGTCCGGCCTCCCAGCCAACTCCGTGGGCGCGTCTTCCGCCGCGGCAGGAGCGGCACCCGCAGTCCACGCGGTCGCCGCCGTCGGCTCGCATGCGCCGGTCGCGTCGCACGACTCCGCCGTCGCCATGGCCGAGCGCCCCGTCGTCGCCAGCGGCAAGGTCCTCGCGACCCCCGCGACCCGCAAGCTCGCCCGCGACCTCGGCGTCGACATCGGCCAGGTCACCGGTTCCGGCCCGCGCGGCCGCGTGATGAAGGACGACGTCCGCTCCTTCGCCGGCGGGAAGAAGGCCCCCTCGGCCCCCGCCGCCGCGTCGATGCCCTCGCACGCCCCGGCCGCCGGCCGCGAAGAGCGCATCCCCGTCCGCGGCCTGCGCCGCCGCATCGCGCAGCACCTGGTCCACTCGAAGCACACCGCGCCGCACTTCACCTATGTGGAGGAGTGCGACATGACGGAGATGGTCGAGCTCCGCGTGAAGGCGAAGGACATCGCCGACAAGCGCGGCGTGAAGCTCACCTACCTCCCGTTCATCATGAAGGCGCTCGTCATCGGCCTGAAGGAGTTCCCGCTCCTCAACGCCTCGATGGACGACGAGAGGCAGGAGGTCGTCCTCAAGCGCTACTACAACCTCGGCGTCGCCACGGCGGCCCCGGAGGGGCTCGTCGTCCCCGTCGTGAAGGACTGCGACAAGCGCTCGATCCTCGACCTCGCGCGCGAGGTCGACCGCGTCTCCGAGGACGCGCGGCAGGGGAAGTCGAAGCTCGAGGACCTCCAGGGAGGGACGTTCAGCATCACCAGCCTCGGGGCGCTCGGCGGCATCCTCGCGACTCCGATCATCAACCACCCCGAGGTGGCGATCCTCGGCGTCCACAAGATCGCCAAGCGCCCCGTCGTGCGGGACGACCAGATCGTCATCCGGCACATCATGTACCTGTCGATCTCGCTCGACCACCGCGTCGTGGACGGCGTGGTCGGGGCGCAGTTCCTCCAGCGCGTCGTGCGGTTCCTGGAGGACCCGAAGCTGCTGCTGCTCGAGGGGCTGTAGTTCCCTATTTCCCCGCAGCGAAGAGGGCGACGCCGACGCCCACGAGGGCGAGGCCGCCGAGGAGGAAGCCCGCGAGCGCGCCCGTCCCCGCGGGCTTGCGCCCCTCCTCGAGGATGTAGCAGGCGTCGATCGACGAGCCGGGATAGCTCGACACGAGGAGCTTCCTCTCGTCCGACCCGAGCGACTCGATCTTGTTGACGATCGTCCCCTCGATCTCGGTCTTGTTCCCGAACTCGTCGAGCTGCGCGTCGTTCTTCACGTTCTTGCTCTCCACGATCACCTTGATTCCGGTCGGACCGGATGGCTGCGTCCCCGCCTGCATCGCCTCCCGGTACTGTTTCACGTAGTCGCCCTCGTTGGGCACCGCGGGGACCCAGATGCAGGTGTACTTCCCGCTCTTCGTGTCCTTGTTGTAGATGATGGAGCTGTTGGGCAGGCAGAAGTCGGTCAGGATGATGTGGGCGTTTTCGCCCGGGCCCTTCGCCTCCAGGTCGGAGCACTTGATCTTCTGCGCCTCGGACTTGCAGCCCGACCCGAGCCTCCACTCCTGGATGCCGAAGAAGACCAGCACGCCGCCGCCGATGATGAGAGCGAGCTTCAACCGGACCATGGTTCCTCCTGATGTGAGGGGTGAGTGGGCGAAGTCTACCACGGCGATTTGTCGCGCGCCGGCGAAAACCTCTCGTGGTTCCCGGCGAAACGCTGGTTTCCGGCCGCGGCGTGTCGTATTCTAGCCGGGCCATGACGACCGATCTCCTGCAGGTCCTGACCCCCGAGGGGAAGACGAACGGCGCTGCCCCGCCGGACCTCCGTCCGGACGACCTCGTCCGGATGTACCGCCAGATGGCCTTCCTCCGCACCCTCGACACGAGGATGCTCTCCCTCCAGCGTGCGGGGCGGATCGGCTTCTACGGCACGTGCACGGGGGAGGAGGCAGCCGTCATCGGCGGCGCGATGGCCCTGGAGCCGCAGGACTGGGTCTTTCCCGCACTTCGCCAGGGAGGCGTCGCTCTCCTCCGCGGCTACTCCCTCGCGTCCCTCGTCGCGCAGAACATGGGGAACTCGCGCGACCTCCTCAAGGGGCGGCAGATGCCCTGGCACTACAGCGACCGCTCGGTGAACCATGTCTCGTGGTCGAGCGTCATCGCGACGCAACTCCCGCACGCCGTCGGCGCCGCCTACGCCGCGAAGCTGCGAGGCGACAAGGTCGTCTGCGTCGCCTACGCCGGCGACGGCGCGACGAGCGAGTCCGACTTCCACGTCGCCTGCAACTTCGCGGGAGTCTGGAAGGTTCCCGTGATCTTCTTCGTCCAGAACAACCAGTGGGCGATCTCGGTGCCGTTCCGCGTGCAGACCGCGAGCGACGGGATCGCCGTGAAGGCGGAGGCCTACGGCTTCCCCGGCGTCCGCGTCGACGGGAACGACGCCCTCGCGGTCTACCGCGTGACCAAGGAGGCCGCCGACCGCGCCCGCCGCGGCGAGGGGCCGACGCTCCTCGAGGCGGTCACCTACCGGATGGGGGGCCACTCGTCGTCCGACGACCCGACGCGGTACCGCGACGCCTCCGAGGTCGAGGAGTGGGGGAAGCGGGACCCGATCGTCCGCCTCCGCCGCTACCTCGAGGAGCACGCGCTGTGGGGCGCGGCGCAGGAGGAGAAGGCGCAGAAGGAGTTCAACGAGCAGATCTCGGCCGCGATCGCGGAGGCGGAGGCCGGCGGCCCGCCGCCGATCGGCACGCTCTTCGACGACGTCTACGCGCAGATGCCCGCCGGGCTCCGCGAGCAGCGCGAGCAGCTCAAGCGCGAGGTCGAGGAGAAACACGGCCTGGGCAAGGTCGAGGGCGAATTTCCGCTGTAGTCTTCCGATTCGGAGTCATGCCTCGATAGAGGAGCGAAGGGGGAGGGGCGAGCGTCTCCGAGACGGCATTCGCCCCTCGCTCTTCGCCCCTCTTCCGTCGCAAGACGACAGCGCACCCTCACTCATCGTCGAGGTTGAACCAAGCATGGCATCCAGCAGACACGAAGCCTGCGTCATCGGCGCGGGGCCCGGCGGCTACGTCGCGGCCATCCGCCTCGCACAGCTCGGGAAGAAGGTCGTCCTCGTCGACCGGGACCGCCTCGGCGGGACCTGCCTGAACTACGGCTGCATCCCCTCGAAGGCCCTGATCGCCGCGGGGACGCTCTACGACCGGATGAAGGGCGCCGCCGAGATGGGGATCACGGCGGAGGCCGTCCGCCTCGACATGGCGAAGCTCCGCCAGTGGAAGGACGGCGTCGTCCAGAAGCTTGGCAACGGCATCGCGCAGCTCATCAAGATGAACGGCATCGAGCTGGTCCTCGGCGACGCCCGCTTCACGGGCACCCGCTCCCTGGAGGTGAAGACGCACAAGGGGACGGTCCAGACCGTCGAGGCGGAGCAGTTCATCATCGCCACGGGCGGGCGGCCGATCGAGATCCCCGGCCTCCACTTCGACGGGAAGACGATCATCTCCTCGAAGGAGTCGCTCGACTTCGACGAGGTGCCGAAGCGCCTCCTCGTCGTCGGAGGCGGCGTCATCGGCCTCGAGCTCGGGACGTTCTTCGCGAAGGTCGGCAGCCAGGTGACCGTCGTCGAGCTCATGCCGCAGCTCCTCCCCGGCGTCGACCTCGACCTGGTGCAGATCGTCCAGCGCTCGCTCAAGAAGCGCGGCGTCGCGATCCACCTGGAAGCGAAGGTGAAGTCGGCGACCGTCCTCGGCGACGGCACCGCGAGGGTCGCGGTCGAGACGAAGAAGGGGGACATCTCCCTCGAGTTCGACAAGGTCCTCGTCTGCGTCGGCGTGAAGCCGAACACGGAGACGCTGAACCTCGAGGCGATCGGCGTCCAGCTCAACGAGAAGAAGTTCATCAAGGTCGACGCGACGCTCCGCACGAACCTCGGCAACGTCTTCGCGATCGGCGACGTGACGGGAGGCCCCCTCCTCGCGCACCGCGCCTCGAAGCAGGGAATCGTCGCCGCGGAGGCGCTCGCGGGTCGCCGGTCCGCCTACGACGTGCGCGCGATGCCCGGCGCGATCTTCACCGACCCCGAGGTCGCGACGGTCGGCATGAACGAGGCGGAGGCGGAGAAGGCGGGGTACAAGCCGCGCGTCGGGAAGTTCCCCTTCGCCGCGAGCGGACGAGCCCTCTCCACGGGCGAGACCGAGGGGTTCGTGAAGGTGATCACGGACCAGGCGAGCGACATCATCCTCGGCGTCGCGATCGTCGGGCCCGAGGCCTCGAACCTGATCGCGGAGGCGGCCCTCGCGATCGAGATGGGCGCGACGGCGGAGGACCTCTCCCTCACGGTCCACGCCCACCCGACGCTCCCGGAGGCGCTGATGGAGGCGTCCGAGGCGGTGCATGGACGCGCGATCCACATCTTCGCGAAGTAGCGGGCTCGAGGTCGTCCGACTCGGACGCCTCGAGTTCGGCGAGGCGTGGAGGCTCCAGAAGGAGCGCCTCGACCGCCGCGTCGCTGGCGAGGTCGGCGACGCGCTGCTCCTCTGCGAGCACGAGCCGGTCTTCACGCAGGGGCGGCGGAACGCGATCGAAGGCATGTCGCATGTCGCGGGCATTCCGGTCTTCGCGATCGAGCGGGGCGGCGAAATGACCTGGCACGGGCCGGGGCAGATCGTCGGCTACCCGGTGCTCGACCTCACGCCGAGGGGACGCGACCTGCACCGCTACCTGCGCGACCTGGAGGAGGTCCTCATCCGCGCGCTCGCAGCGTTCGGCCTGGCGGGGGAGCGGCGCGACGGGGCCACGGGAGTCTGGGTGGGGGGCTCGAAGGTCGCCTCGCTGGGCGTCGCCGTGCGGCGCTGGGTGACGTACCACGGGTTCGCGCTCAACTGCGACCCGGACCTGCGCTTCTTCCAGCTCATCCGCCCGTGCGGCTTCGACCCGGACGTGATGACCTCGATGACGCGCCTGCTCGGCCGCCCGTGCGGAATCGCGGAGGTGGAGCCCGCGGTCGTGAAGGAGTTTGGCGAGGTGTTCAGGGCGACGTGCGGCTCCGGGCCGCACTGACCGACAGAGCCTTCGCCGCTGTTTGATACTCCTCGACCTGATCGGGCGCAGCCGTCGCGATGGGATCTGCGACGGCGCGCCCCGCGGTCTTCTTGGCCCGACTGCCTCGTGGCCGGTGCATTGGCCCCCGTGGCCCGCTACCTCGTCCAGAAGTAGCTCGTCTGATTCGCGGGTAGGCGATCGCCTGCGGAGGTCTTCAGGCCGGTCGTCACGGTGAGCCCATGCTCGGTGTTCGGATTGAGCGGCGCGACCGGGATCATGAACACGGCCGACGGTCCGACGGCCACCAGAGCGCTCGTGACCCTGTGCGAGTTCAGGTTGTCGAGGACGATGGTGGTTGAGGTCACCGTTGTCATGTCGAGAGGCTTGGTCGCCTCGACCATGACCCCACTCGTCGTGGAGACCTGGGTCGCCCCGTCCGTCGGGGATGTTCCGACGATGACACCTCCGATGGTCGAGGCGGCGGTCGTGAAGGAGACCGTCACCGGGACCGCCAGCATGACGCCGGCTGTGTCGTGGATATTCTGGACGACGACGGTGTAGGCGGTCGAGAATGCGAGCGGCGTGGTGGGGGTCATGGAGACGAAGGAGCCATCGGTAGAGATCGCGTACGTCACCGGAATGGGCGGGCTGAACTCGAACGTGGACGTGTTCACGGAGGTGAAGGCGATTGGCCGGTTGAACTGGACCACGACGGACGCGTTCACCGGGACGTCTGCATCCCCCGACGCCGGTTTCGTGCTGACCACGGTCAGCGGCGTGGGCGGAGGGGGAGGACTCGCGGAGATCGTGAACGAGGACTGGAAATCGGCCATCGGGAGGCCGTCAGTGTTCAGCATCGCGCCGGTAACGCGGATCGCGTAGGTCCTTCCGCGATCGAGGGGTCGCAGGGGCGCGTAGGTGATGACCGTTCCGCCCGTTGCGAGGTCAGTGGAGAGGCTGACGCTTCCGAGGACGAATGCCCCCGTGCTCGCGTTGATGAGGGAGAGGGCCTCTCGGGTAACGGAGGCCGGGTCGATCTTTTCCCGCGTCACGACATTGATTGTGACATCGGGCCTCACGTCCGGTTCTCCGTCCACCGGACGGCTGAAGTCGACCACACGCGGCGCGAGCGGAGCCAGGGCCATAGCGCCCTCCGCGGCGCGTTGGAAGAAACCCAGGGCCTCCACGTAGGCGCGAGCGCTCATGCCCGCCACACCGCGCGAGTACAACTGGCGCGCGGCAGTGAGGTTCGGGTTGATCGAGCCCAGTCTGCCCTCGAGATACGTCAGGAGACGGTCGGTGCGTGCGCGTCCGTCTTCCGCGACGGTCGCCTGGATCCCGATCGTCTGCGCTCCGGCGTCCGCGGCCAGGAGTAGGTGCTCGACGGCGATCCGGTACCGCGCCAGGCCCTCCGCGATGTCTCCGCGCTCGAAGCGGTCGTCGGCGCCGTTTTCCTTCCGAGGCTGATCGGCTTCGATGCGCGCGGTCCCGATCAAGGCGTCGAGAGCCCGCGTCATCGAACGTGTGGCCGGTGGCGCCGTGCGCGGATCAGCTGTCGCGTTCGCGATGGAGAGCGCGGGCCCCGAGGCAAGCTCCGGCCGCCACGACAATGTTGTCGGCTTGATCGAGAGGACGAAGAGGGCCCGCACATCCGCGTTCAGGGGCAGACTCGCGTCCCTAAGTGTGAGCCGCGTACCGTCGTGGGAGATCTCGACATCGCTGAAATCCAGGCTCGATGCCGTCAGGAAGGTGGATCCACTGTCCAGGCTGAAGCCAAGCCCATTCAGGATCCCTGCGCGGTTCGTGAGGTGCGTCAGCCAGGAGAAGTCGTCAACTGAAAGGACTGCGAGTGCGTCACCGCCGGGACTGATGTCGCGCATTGCGATCCCGGTATCGACCCCAGTCGACACATCCCAGGTCGTCTCTTCGAAGCGCAGAGTCCAGACCTCGCCGACGCCGATCGCCCGATCGAAAGTGACCTCGAGCGTCACCGGCTGGCCGCCGCCCTCCATGGTCGGTTTCGTGACGATCTTGATGGTATCGAAGTCAATGCCCGGCGGGTTGAATGCCGTATCCGAGACGGTCCCGGTCTCGGGGTCGTACTACTTCGTGTTCGGCCAGCCATTCGCACGACTTGTCAGGTTCTCGTTGACGTGGCGTCGCTGCCTCTTCTCCCTGATCTTTGCGGAGTGCAGCCTGGTGGCCGGTTGAGCCGGGTCGGGTAGCAAGCTGACGTCGACGTTGTTGGGGAATGGGTGCTTCTCCGGCAGAGTCATAGGGAGGCTCTGGACGAACCCTGCTGCCTTCGGCCCGGTGACCACGACGGTATGCGGGGGACGATCGACCTGGGCGACGGCCTGCGTGCAGCACGCCAGGACACCAAGGATCAAGGCCCCGAATCTGACCGCGAACATCAGCGTGTCTCCTTTGAATACCGGATGGAGAACCTTCCCTTGAGAGGACCGGGATCTCCACCAGACTGCAGCACGAGCCGGAGGACCGCCCCGGACTCCGCTGACGTCGGTTGTTCAAATCTGACTCCGAGGGTGGTAACGCCCCCTTCGCAGTGGTAGATTTTTCCTGTGGAGGGCGCCTCCGGTTTCGTCTCGATCGGCTGGGGACCTGTCGCTCCTGTGATCATCGAGTCTGAAGTCGAGAGGTGGAGGAACTGGAAAGGCGTGCCTGACCATTCAAGGTCCATGCCGGTGCTTCCTTCGGGCATGACGTCTTCGAACACGATTGCGTTTGCGTGGTCATGCTGGGCGGTCAGGGTGCGCTCTCCTTCCGCGCCCGGTGTCAGGAGCCAGCCGAAGTACTGGTAGACACCCTCCCCGCACGCGCTCCCGTTCTCCTCGCGGCCAACGTCTGCGAAGTGCTGCATGAGATGAAGGAAGTGTCTCGTGTTGCCATCGTCTGTCGCGGCAGCAATTGGAGAGGCCTGCACGTCCGTGGTACCCAGGGGAAGCACCCCAAGAGCCCGGTATTGATTCGCTGCAGGCGCAATGACCAAGTCGATTCGATCCTCGAGGGGTTGGCCCGCCGCGACGGGATTGGAGAAGTAGAGGTCCACAACCTTCGCAGGTGCTGCCAGCATCCCGTTCGACGCCAGCTCCGGCATCGTTCTGGTGACGGCCGGCGGTTCGTCCAGCGAGCGTGCGCACACGATCTCGCCCTCCCCTTTCAGAAACAGTCTGACTCCTGTCACCTGCCGGGTCCCTGCGGGGAGGTGAATCGTGAGCAGGTAGCGCTGCGGGCTGGTCGGATCGAGAATGAGGTACTTCGGGGCCCCCGCCTGCCCTGCGGCGGGGGTTGCGGCATCCTTGATCGTTGGCGATTGAACATGGTCTCCCTGTGCCGTCGGCTTCCCGTCGCACGACGCCAAGCCGATGGTCGCGGCCAGCAGAGCCAACGCAAGCAGTCGCGGCATCCTTCCTCCTCGACAGTCCCGCGTAGGGCCCGCGGGTGGATGCCTTGCGATATTGCAATCTTGCGTCCAGAGTCCAGTCTTGTGGCTTACATGGCGTAAGCCGATGGGGGGGGCTTGGAAAGAACGGCGCGCGTGGTAGTCTGATCACGACGATGTGCGGAGGCCGGCCAGCGGACGCTAGGCCGTCCGCAGATGAAACAATGGGACGATCTCTCTCCTGGCTTGCCCGCGCCGCGAGGTACGGCTTGCACGCTTGGAGTTGGTTTCGGGATGAGGTATCATTCGTCGCGTGCTCGCCCGAGATCGAGGGGGACCAAGGAGGAATCGATGAAAGCGATGGTCATGGTTCTGGCGCTGTCGGTCGGCGCCTTCGCGCAGGGCCAGGTGGACCCGCACGCGCAGCCCGAGGGAACCGGCGGCGTGGAGATCACGGTCGGCTGGGACGGGCAATACCCGGTCGGCTGGGACTCATGGAGCGTCGAAGCTCGCGCGGAGCACGAGGCCCGGATGGAGGCGGCGCGGGCGGAGATGACGACCTACGTCGAGCAGGTCCGCGTCGAGCGCCCCGAGGTCGAGTGGAACGTCGACATCAGCTTCGGCCTGTTCCGGCGCAGCGTGAACGCAGGCTTCTCGGTTGGCGCTTCGATGGATCTCGTGAAGGACTTCGTCGCCGAGAAGGTGAAGCCCGCGGAGGCGGAGGTGGTCCTCAAGACCGCGGTCGTCGAGGCGGTCGCTGCGGAGAAGGACGACGACGACTCCTCGGATGACGAACAGGAATACGGAAACCTCGGCCAGTGGGTGAAGGACCAGGTCCACGGCGGCCTCCACGGCCAGGACCTCGCGGCCGCGATCCACGAGAAGGTGAAGGCGCGGCACGATGCGAAGAAGGCCGAGAAGGCGGCGAAGAAGGCGGAGAAGGAGCACGGCAAGTCGGACGACGAGCACGGCAAGGGGAAGGGGAAGGACGACGACGGCGACAAGGGGAAGGGAAAAGGAAAGGGCGGCGGGAAGCCCAAGTAGCTCTCCATGCGCATCCTCCTCCCGATCATTGGTACCTGCTGCCTCCTGGGCGCATGGGCTGCCACCCGAGCCCTGCCCCCCGCTTACCACGCGCGGGCCCGGGGGGATCATCAGTCATTGACGTGCCTCTCCTCCTCGATGGCCATGGTCGCGAAGTCGAAGCCCACGAAGTTGCGACCCGGGGAGGAACTGCCCGAGGAACTGTCGGTTTCGGAGGGCGCTCCCGAGGGCATCACGCCCGAACCGTCTCCCGAGGACGCGCGCACAGAGCCGCTCGTGTACGCTACATTCCGTGGCGAGCCTCTCGGCTCCGCAGTCGCCGCCATCGCCGCGTCCTCCGGGCGGGTGATCGTCCTCGCGCCAGGAATCGAGGAGAGAGTCACCGTGACTTTCGATGGCACTCCTCTCCGCGAGGCGGTCGAGACGCTGGCCGATCTCGCGAACCTGATCGTTCGAGAGGTGGAGAGTCAGCTCCTCTTGGAACGACCTCCGCGGGTGGCGATGGAATTCCATCTAGCGGAGGCGGCCGAAGTGATCTCCTTGCTCGCGAAACAGGCAGGCGTCGACGTCCGCGTCGTGATCGATCCCGACGTGGTTGGCGAACTCTCGATTCAACTCGACGATGTTCCGTGGGCGAAGGCGCTCGATGCATGCGTGAAGAAAGCAGGCTTCCACCTCATCACTGAGGATCACGGGCGCCTCCTCCGCGTCATGAGTGCCGAGGGTCTCCGACGGCAGATGGAGCCACGGGTGTATCGTCTCGAGTACCTACATCCCGAGGACGAATACCTAACGCCTCACGGATATGGGTACGCGGACACCGGATTCGGCTCATCCGCGAGGAGATCCACGCTCGACGTGCTGCGCGGAATGCTCAGCGGGCAGTCCGGGGATCTGCCGATTCGCGGGAGCTTGGAGTACCACCCGGATGGCAACTGGATCGATGTCTGCGATCGCAGAGACGTGCGGGAGCAGATCGCAAGTATTCTCCAGTTGCTCGACGTGCCGCCCGATAGGTAGCGTCGTGACGGACACCCGAGGCGGCGCGCTCCGCAACCGCACTCTTCGCGATTCGGGTGCAGGCTGCGGAGGCTACCGCCTCCGCATCAGGTCCTCGGCGGCCGCGCGCACCTTGGGCGACAGGTCGTGCATCGCCCACTCGAGCGACGCGGCCCCCTCGGGCATCGTCGGGCCAATCGCGAGGACCCCCTCCGTGCGCAGGTCCTCGTCCGCCTCCTGGCGCGCCCACTCCGCGATCGCCTCCGCACACCCCTGCCGCGCCGCGGCGTCGCTCCACTCGTGCGGCAGCCCCGTGAGGAGCGCCCGCCGCGCGTCGCCCATCTTCTCGTCGCGCAGCGCGACGATCACTTCCCGGACCCGCTCGACCGTGTCGGCCTGCCCCGCGACCGACAACGCGAGCGATGTCCGCGCGGACTCCGTCGACGCGCCGCGGTACGCCTCCCACAGCGCCGAGCGCACCTCCGGCTCCTTCACCCACCGCAGGCAGTAGGCCGCCCACGGCCGCGACGCGTCGTCCACCGGGTTGCGGAGCGTCTCGAGGAGCCCCTTCGTCATCTCCACGCGCACGACCTCGGTCATGCGCCCCGGCGCCTCGGGGTTCGAGAAGACCATGACGAGGAGTCCCCCCGCCCGCGCCCCGATCCCGGCGTCCCCGTGGCGGAACCGGTCGAGCGTCGCGCGCAGGACCGCGTCGTCGAAGCACGCGGCGCGAGTTCCAAGGACCTCGTTCGGACCGTTCGCCTCTTTCGGGCCGTGGAGGAGCGGCGCGTAGAGGTTTCCGACCGCGTCGCGCGTGGCCATCGGCGCCTGGTAGAGCGCCTCCAGCGCGAACTCCTGGAATCTCGCGAGGTCTGCGGCGCCGAGCCAGTCGAGCAGCGCCGTGCGCGCCTCCTTCGTGCCGACGCCCCCGACGATCGTGAGGAGCGCGCGGACGCGCGGCGGCGCCTGGTCTCGCTCGCGCAGCCTCGCGAGGACCTCAGCAAGGCCGCCGGGGTCCTTCGCAAGCCGCCACGCGAGGAGCCCGGCGAGGAACCGCGTCCTCGTCGGCCTCCCCTTCTCCATCTCGGCGAAGAGGCCGTCGATCAGCTCCTTCACGCTCGCCTGCTCCGCCTTCGCGAGCTCTTCGTCGAGCGAGGCGAACTCCTCCTTGGAGAGTAGGGGAGGGGGGGGCGGCCGAGGCGGCTCCACGTGCGTCGGCACGACGGGGTGTCCGGGCTGTCCCTCCGGCGCGGGCTTCACCACGGGGGCACCGGTCGCCGAGGGGTCGGTCGCGCCCGGCGTGACCCTGTTCGCCGGCCCCCCGTGATGCGGCGCTGCGGCATCACGCTGCATCACGTACCAGGCCGCCCCGCCGAGCAGCATCGCTGCCGCCACGGCGATCGCGACGATCACGCCCCGCTGTTCGCTCACCTTTTCCACTCCAGCTTGCCGGCCCACACGCGCCACTCGCGCTCGCACTCCTCCTCGGGCCGCCCGAGCGTCTTCACGAGCGTCGCCCACCCCGTCGGGTCGTCCGCTGCGTGCGCGCGGAACTCCTTGTAGAACTTCACCAGGAGCTTCTGCTGCTGCAGCCAGACGCAGAGGTAGCGGGCGACCGAGTAGTTCACGCCCTTCTCCTCGCCGTAGAACTCCTCGGTGGAGAGGTGCGAGAGCTTCTCCCACGACGGCGCCGTGTCGGCCGCGAGCGCCTTCTGGAGGATCGGGAGCCTCCAGTTCGTCAGCCCCTCGAGCGACCCGTCGGCTCCCAGGTCGCACTGCTCGTGGAGCGAGCCCATCCCCTCGTTGAACCAGGATGGGATGGAGGGGAAGTCGGCCTCGGCGAACGCGTGGACCATCTCGTGGACGAGCGTCCCGGTGCCCGTCGAGATGTCCATGATGAGGCACTTCCCGTCGTGCTGGTAGAAGCCGTACGGGCTCGTGGGGTCGTGCCCCGAGCGCTGCTTCACGTACGCGTTGTAGGTCTCCGCCCCCTTGAACAGGTAGCAGGTGAGGACCCACGTCGGTCGCGTATCGAAGTAGGTCTTGAGGAGCGCGTCGGCGCAGCCGGTGAGAGAGCCCTTCGCGCGCTGGTACGTGCGGTCGTCCGCGTCGGTCGCGACGACGAAGAGGCCGACGTGCTCGACCCGGACGCCGTCGCCCATCTCGTCGCGGACGGACTTCATCGCCGCCTCCCAGTCGGGATCGGCGAACAGGGGCAGGGCGAGGAGGAGGGCGATGAGGTAGCGCATACGTCGCTCCACGGCCCGCTCACGCGGGCCGGGCCACGGCGCCCTCACGGGCGCCTCTCCACGGCGCCCTCACGGGCGCCTCCCCACGGCGCCCTGACGGGCGCCTCTCCATGGCGCCCTGACGGGCGCCTCTCCATGGCGCCCTGACGGGCGCCTCTCCATGGCGCCCTGACGGGCGCCTCTCCATCACTACTTGCGGATGAGGACGATCCACTCACGCGCCACGCGCGCGCGGGTCTCGACGAGCCCCTTCCAGTCGTCGTAGCGGTCGGCGGCCAGCTCGCGCGTCGTTCGCGTCATCTCGTCGTGGAACTTCACGCTCCCGGGCAGCTCCCCCGACGAGGCCGCGTAGTGGATCCCCGGCGAGTCGCTCGCGACCGTCGCCGGGATCGACTTCACCTCGAACCCCTCGGGGATCTCGATCAGGACGTCGTTCACCGTCGTCTCGAGCGCCTCCCACGCGAGCGGGTAGGCGCGGTTCGCGCGCCCGACCTCCGACGCGGAGTAGTTGATCTCCGGCACGTGCAGAATGAAGAGGTCGTCTCCGCCCTTCAGCGCATACTCGGGCACGCGGTACTTCAGCACCACCGTGACCGCCTGGTCGAGGTCGTTCATCCCGCGGATCTCGAAATCGACCAGCTCCGCGGCGGGGTTGAGGTTCGTGATCGACTTCTGGAAGGCGATCTTCAGGTCCTCCGCCGCCATCTGCCGCATGTCGCGCCAGCCGCTCTCGTCGGGACCGACGACGACGGCCCGCCGCTCGACCTCGAGCGTCCCATCCGCGAGCAGCCGAGCGCGGACCTCGTTGTGATTGCTCGCCTCGTCCGCCCCGAGGAGCGGCACGTCCACCAGCGCGCTCTTCTCCCCGTCGACGAGGAGCCCCGGCACGCCCTGGTGCGACGTCGTGAGCTGGCCGAGGCGGAGCGAGTTCGACCCCACGTACGCCCAGACCGTCTTCCCGCCGAGCGTCATCCGTACGATCGGCGTCGTCATCTGCGAGAGCGTCGGGACCGTCGTCGCGAGCCTCCCGTTCTCCTGCGAGCGGACCCAGACGAGGTTCGCCTGGACCCCCGCCTTCGACAGGAGCGCGAGGAAGAGCGTCGTCTTGTCGAGCACGTTTCCGAAGCCGTCTTTCAGCACGTCGTCCGCCGAGCGCGGGGCGTAGGTGTTCTCGTACGGCGCCACGTTCACAGTCCGCACGTCCTGCGCGACGAAGCGGTAGATCGCCTTCGCCGCCGTGTCGGGCCCGCCTGCCTCCTTCGCGAGCGCCTTCGCCTTCGCGCTGCATGCCTCGGAGGTCGCGAGCGCGTCCTCCAGACGCCCCTGGAATCCCTCGCCGACCCGCGCCCACGTCGAGCGGTCGTCGTCCACGCGCGCCGGCGCGAGGACGAGTCTCGGCGAGATCTCCTCGTTCTCCGCCGCCTGCGGCTCCGAGAGGATCGCCGGCAGGTTGTTCGCGATCGCCGTGATCGTCAGGTTCCCCTGCGCGTCGGAGACGGCCGTCGCGAGCCTCCCCTCCGCCTGCAGCGCCTCCATTGCGATCCCGCCCGCCTTCGCGCAGGCGAACACGCGGACCTCCTTGTGGAGGACCGGCTCCGAGTCCTGGAAGCTCTCCTCGAGGCCCCACGGGTGGTCGAGGTCGTTCCAACGCGACTCGCGGCGCGTCTGGTAGTCGACGAGCGCGCCGGGGACGCCTCCCTTCAACGCGAACTTCAGCTCGTGCTGGTCGTCGTAGGCCGGCTCCTTCGAATTGACCGAGCTGTCGCGCGTCGCCGACCCCGACAACTCCGTCACGGCCTCCTTCGGCGAGATCGTCCGCGCGTGTTCGACCGTGAGCTTCTCGTCCTTCGCGCGGTAGTGGAGGTAGACGTTCGCCTGGTCCTGCCCCGCCTCCGTCAGGATCTCCCGCACCAGTCGCCTCTGCTCGACGACCTTCCCGTCGTCGGAGAGGATGATCGAGACCGCCTCGTAGAGGATCACGGAGTCGCTCTCGGGGAACCGCGAGGCCCTGGCAGAGCCAGCTTGCTGGTCGACGCGCCGCGGCCAGATGTCGTTCTTCAGCGTGTCGTCGAGGTCGGCGAGCTTCTTCTCGGTCTGCTTCACCCCCTCGACCTCGACGCGCTGGACCTCGCTCTTGGGCCAGGTCTTCTCCTCGCCCGTCGCGGCCACGCGGAAGGTCACGCCGTCGGGGCCGATGCCGACGAGGTCCCCCTTGAACTCGTCTCCCTGGCGGAGGTAGAGCATGTCCGCGGAGAGTGGCAGGGGGAGGAGGAGCGCGAGGATCGCGAACAGCCGGGTCGTCCGAGTCATGCTTCGTCTCCGTTCCTCTGGAGTTGGCGTTGGAGTTCGTTGGAGTTGGAATTCCGTCCTTGGAGTTGCCGCAGGCTACTCTTCGCGCTTGATCAGGAACATCTTCTGGGCGGCGAACCGCGACACCGACTGGCAGAAGCCGCGGTAGCCGGCGTAGTCCTTCGCAGGGACCACGCGCGCGCGGCGCTCGAAGTCGTCGGTGAAGACGACCGTGCCGTCCTTCTCCTCGTACGAGCCCTTGTAGGCCGCATACGGCGTGGTCTGCGAGAAGTCCGCCGCCCCGGGGAGCGCCTTCGCCCGGAATCCCTGCGGGAGGTGGATCGACACGTGATGCGTCGTCTTCTTCGTCGTGTCGAACTCGACGTCGTACTTCCGCGTCGTGAGGGCGGCCTCGGCGAAGACGTAGGTCAGGCCGGGGACCTCCAGGATCCGGATCGGCCCCGCCTCGGTCCAGAAGCGCTCCGCCTGGTAGGTGTACTCCATCTGGAGCGCCTTCGTCAGGTCGTCGAGGTCCGGCATCGTCCAGGAGAGGAGCTTCGCGCCGGGGACGATCCGCGCGACGTACTGCTGGAAGCGGACCGCGCGCTCGCGCTCGGGGACGGCGCGCCAGTTGGCCCGCACGCCCGCCTCGTAGTCCCCCTGGTACTTCGCGAGGACGTGCACCTTCGCCGTGCCGCTCACGTCGAGGTCGACATCGACCGTGTAGTCGTTCCAGTTCCAGTCGGGCGGCGGGACCTCGATTGTGCGGATCGTGCCGAGGATTTCGTTCACCGCCGTCACGCCGTGGTCGTCCGCGCGGAAGTACGGGTAGCGGTAGTCCGTGTGCGTCGGGTCGAGGTAGAAGATCCGGTCGCCCATGTGGACTTCGGTGATCGCATGGTTCGCGTCGAGGCAGGGGATGTCGCGGATCGCCGTCTCCTTGTCGTTCGTCTTGATCGTGACGGGATAGGCGTCCACGCCGATCACGCCGAGCATCGTGGAGAGGAGGATCGACTTGTCGATGCAGTCGCCGTAGTGGTTCGCGAACGTCTCCGCGGCGGGGTGGCCGCTCCAGCCGCTCGACATGCTCCCCTTGATCGAGACGTAGCGGATGTCGCGCTGGAGGAAGTGGTAGAGCCGCGCGATCTTCTCGTCGATGTCCTTCGCGCCTCCGGTCAGCTCCTCGACCTTCGCCTTCAGCTCCGGCGTCGCGACCATGCGCTGCTTCTCGAGGCCGCTGGCCCAGTCGTAGATGTACTTCCAGTCCTTGATGATGCTCGCGCCGACGCGCGGGACGATGTCTCCCGTGTCGGGGGCGTCGGGCTCCGTGACGATGCCGGGAAGCTTCTCGAGGCGCCACGCGTAGGTCGTCCTCCCCTCCTTCGTCTCGATCGTAGGCTTCTCGGTCCCCGCGGGCATGTTGCGGGAGGTGTAGACCACCTCCTTCCCCTCGGGCAGCACGATGTGGAGGATCGACTCCCAGTACGGCTGGGCCCCCTGGAACGACCAGCTCGGCTCGAAGATGTTCTTGTCGAAGGGGTCGAAGGTCTCCTTTTCGTAGACGTACTCGACGATCGAGCCGACCGTCACCTGGGGAACGACGAGGGTGGCGACCTTCGCGCGGCCGAAGCTGGTGCTGTCGCCCTTCTGCTCCGCGACCTGGACGGCGGCGGGGTCGGCGGCGGCGATGGTGCCGTCGGGGGCGATGCACCGCGCGAGGGGGATGGTGACGCGCTCGCGCTCCTCTTCGAAGCCGATGGCAATCTGCGCCCAGTCGATCGTCTTGGGCGTCAGGACCAGGCCGAGGAAGTGGTAGCGGTAGATCTGGCGGCCGTCCTGGGTCAGGGTGTCGGTGCCGTCGTCGAGGAGGACGATCCCCTCGCCGTCGGGGAAGGCGGCCTGCGCCTCGTGGGCGCGGTCGAGGATGGCCTTCACGTCCCAGGCGTCGGTGGGGAGCGCCTGGGCGGCGGCGGGAACCGTTCCGCCTGAGACGAACTTCACCTCCTTGACGTCCGCAATTGGGATGGCGCCGTGCGCCTTCGTGGTCAGGGTCTTGCCGTCGAAGGAGACGACCTCGTCCTCGATCCGCTCCCCGGACCGCAGCTCGATGACGTCGGCTGCGAGGGGAAGCGCGAGGGCGAGGAGGACGACGGCGCGGAACACGAGGCGCATGGGATCCTCCCTCAAAATGGGCAGGCATTGTAGAGGGGGGAGGAGGCCGGATCCAGGGGTTTCCCGGACGGCTATCGGTTCTCGATCGTGTCCACGCGCGACTTGAGGCCCTCGATCTCCTTGCCCACGGTCTGGACGTGCCTGGTGAGCTGCCGGAGCGACTCCAGGAACACCTTGTCCGCTTCCCGGTCCTGGCGGAGCCGCTCGTCGAACTTCTGCATCCGTTCGTCCGACTTCGACTGGCGCTCATCCAGCTTGAGCAGTCGCTGATCGGTGTTCTTCTGACGCTGCTCCGCTCCTGCGAGGCGATCGTTGAAGGCGCGAAGGGCCTTCACCGTTTCCTGGAGCGCGGCGTGGTGGTCTGCCTGGTTCTCCTCGAAGACGCGCTGGTTCTCCTCGAACCGCCGCTGGTTTTCCTCGTGCTCGCGCAGCATCGCCTTGCAGCTCTCGACCTGCAGCGCCCCCTGCTCCGTCTGCCGCCGAAGCTCGGCGAGCATGGTGAGCACCCGCGCCATGAATTCCCCGTTCTCGCCCTTTCCTGCCATGGGTGGTCCTCGTGCGGCCGACCGGCGCCCCGCATCCTACGCCGTGTCGGCCTCCGATTCAACCCGCGCCGGCGTCACTTCGTTGCGCTGTGCCGAGGGCGATTCGTCATCTTCGGTCGTCAGCGCCGCTCGGGCGGCGAGGCCGGTTCGGAGCCTCCAGACGGATCTCCAGAAGCGGAGGCGGCTGGTCGGTGCGACCGTAGCCGAGCGCCTCTGCCCGACGGACGAGGGACGCGAATGCTGGACGATCATACGTGCTGCGGAATGTCTGGAGCTTCCGTTCATCGTGGCCGTAGATGCGGCACTTCCACCCCACTGCCATGGCTCCGTGACCTCCATGCTGGATGCTCTCTGTGTACACGATCGCGCCGATGTCCACCCAGGCATGGTTGCGGACCGAGATCGGCGTGTGCTCCTCGATTCCTACGGAGGAGATCTTCAACGCCCCGGAGGCCCGAAGAAATTCCTGAAGGAGCGCAAGCGAGATGATCCCCAGGACTACGCCGAAGCCCCAGGCCGCCTCCGTCTCATGCTTCTGGGCGAATCCCCACGCAACGCCGACGGCGAGGCCGACGGTCGGAACCAGCAAGCAGCCGAGGACGCCCCTGACCAGTCGCCGCGCTGGAAAGACCTCCACCTCCGGGAGACTGCTGGTGTCTGCGGGGGTGACCTCAGGAGGCGACGGCTGTCGTGGCACCTCCGACGGACAAGGAGTTTGAGCGGGGGTCGACGGAGGTTCACCACTGGCGGGAACGGGGTTCCAGTTCCCGCACCAGATGCACCGGGCGGACGCGCCGCTGGCGCTGTCCGGGACTTCATACGAGCTGCCGCACGCGCAGGCGATCGTCCTCGGCATGGAATGAAACCCTTCGCGGGCCTGGGAACTCTACCTCGGGTCGGACGCGGCCATTCTACCGTACTCCCCGGTCTGCCGCCGCCCCCACGCATTCGACGACGAAGTCTCCCTCGTGCGCCGCGTGATGGAATCGGAAGACCTCGAGGACCGCAACCGGCACGGCGATGATCGGGAGGACCAGCCAGAAGGCGATCATGCACAGGGCGATCGCGAGTGGACCTCCGAGCATGACCAGGAACCAGTCGTCGCGGGTCGGCCGGAACGCCTGGTAGAGCTCCGCGAAGCGTCTCCAGACTGCGAGCCAGAACCCTCGCTGGTTCTCGGGAACGGCCCACTCGCCCTCGATGCGTGCCATTGCGACGACACCCTGAAAGTGGATGACGCTGCCGCCGAGGTAGGTCTGCCTCCAGGAGACCGCCTGCTCGGTCCCACGATCCCCGCGAAGGAAGTAGGTCCCGCGGTCGTCGGTCCCCTTCCCGCGGAGGTGGCCTTCGATCTCCTCGATGGCGAACGAGAACGAGTGGGGCTGCTCCCACCCCGCGTGGTGGTAGACGCCGCTCCAGACGCCCGACAGGGGATCCTTCATCGCGCGCGGCATTCTACCGCGATTCCTCTCCCCGGATTGCTCATTGCACATTGAGGCTTGCGACTTTCTCCCGTATACTCCGCCTCCTTTTCCGAGGAGGACTCCATGTCCGACTGGATGAATCAGTGCCGCGGGTTCGCCATGCTCCCCTTCGCGCCCCCCGACACGAAACCGCAGCTCCTCCCCGACGCGGTCTTCCGCACCGACCATGTGCGCCTCGAGTTCGACGTCGACCTGAAGCGCTGCGCCGCCGACGCGACCTGCACGACGTCGTTCACGATCCTCGCCGACCGTACGCGCGAGGTCTCCTTCGACGCGGTCGCCTTCAAGGTCCTCTCGGTCGCCTTCGAAGACAAGAAGGCCGCCTTCAAGCACGACGGCAAGACCCTGAAAATCCGCCTGCCGCGCGCCGCCCTCGCCGGCGAGCGCCTGCAGGTCGCGGTCCGCTACCGCCTCTCCGACACGAAGGCGGGGATGAACTTCGTCGCGCCCGACCGCACCGACCCGAAGCGGCCCCTCCAGGTCTGGACGCAGAGCCAGTCCGACGACGCGAGGTGCTGGTTCCCGTGCCGCGACCTCCCCTCCGAGAAGGCGACGAGCGAGGTGATCGCCACGGTCCCCGAGGGGTTCCGCGCGGTGTCGAACGGGTTCCTCCTCGACGAGTATCCCTCGACGGGCAAGGCCCGCTTGCGGGAGGGCGGGAAGCGGGTCTTTCACTGGATGATGGACCGCCCGCACTCGATCTACCTGATCTCGCTCTGCGTGGGGCGGTACGACGAGGTGAAGCTCGACTGGGACGGGATCCCGATCCTCTACTACGCGGAGAAGGGGCGCGCCGAGGACGCGAAGCGCGGCTTCCGAGCGACGCCCGCCGTGATCCGCTTCTTCAGCGAGTACACCGGCGTGCGGTATCCCTACCCGAAGTACGCGCAGGTCGCGGCCGCCGACTATTTCGGCGGGATGGAGCACACGACGACGACGACGCAGACCGACGCGGCGCTGATCGACAAGCGGGCCGCGATCGACGTCGACTTCGACGGCCTCGTCGCGCACGAGGCGGCGCACCAGTGGTTCGGCGACCTCGTGACGTGTCGCGAGTGGTCGCACGCGTGGCTGAACGAGAGCTTCGCGACGTACTTCCAGGTCCTCTTCCAGGAGCATGCGAAGGGGATCGACGAGGCGCGCTACGAGCTGTGGCAGAACGCGGGGAACTACTTCGACGAGCTGGCGAAGTACTCGCGGCCGACGGTGACTCGGCAGTGGAGGGAGTCGTTCCAGCTCTTCGACAGGCACCTCTACGAGCGGGGCGCCTGCGTGCTGCACTTCGTCAGGAACCTGATGGGGGAGGAGAACTGGCGGCGCGCCGTCCAGCAGTACCTCGAGCGCCACGGCGACGGGTGCGCGGAGACGCGCGACCTCGTGGAGTCGTTCCGCGTGGCGACGGGGCGGAACCTGGAGCGGTACGTGGACGAGTGGATCCTGCGCGCGGGGCACCCGACGCTCGCGGCGGCGTATTCGTGGGACGCGAAGGCGCGGACGGCGACGCTCCGCATCACGCAGAAGCAGGCGATCGCCGACGGGAAGAGCGCGTACGAGTTCCCGATCGACGTGCGCTTCGTGACGCCGAAGGGGACGGTCGACTTCCGCGAGAACCTGTCGGGCGCGGAGCACGCCTTCACGTACAAGCTGCCGGCGGAGCCGCGGATGGCGCTGCTCGACCCGGAGTTCAAGCTGCCGATCGTGAAGGTGGAGTGGGCGAAGCCGCGGAGGATGTGGGAGGCGCAGCTCGCGGGGGACAAGGATGTGGCGGGGCGGATCGTGGCGGCGCAGGAGGTCTCCTCGTGGGGGACCGACGCGGCGGCGGGGCTTCTGGAGAAGGCGCTGAAGCGCGAGCGCTTCTGGGGCGTCGCGGTGGAGATCGCGAGGGCGCTGGGAAAGATGAGGACGCCTGCGGCGAAGGGGGTCCTCGTGCGGGCGCTCGGGACGAAGCACCCGAAGGTCCGGCGCGCCGTGGTGGAGGCGCTCGGCGACGCGCGGGATGCTGCGTTCGTGCCGGTCTTCGCGGGGCTGGCCGCGCGGGACGAGAGCTACATGGTGGCCGCCGCGGCGGTGACGGCGCTGGGGAAGACGCGCGACAAGCGTGCGCTGCCTCACATCGAGCGGGCGATCCGGACGTCGTCGTGGATCGACGTGATCCGCGCGGCGGGGGTGGGCGCGGCGGTGGAGCTGGCGGGGACCTGGAAGGCGGCGCTGCCGTTCCTGGCGCCGACGCTGCCGGACCGCGTGCGCGCCCGCGCGATGGGCGCGATGGCGGGGCTTGGGAAGGGGGAGAGCGAGGTGACCTCGCACCTCCTGCGCCTGGCGCGCGACAAGTCGCAGATCGTGCGGTTCACGGCGGGGCGGCTTCTGGGGTCGCACGGCGACACCTCGGTGCACGCGGAGCTGAAGAAGCTGCACAAGGAGTCGCAGAACTCGATGGAGCGGGGGATCCTCGACTCCTCGCTGCGGACGTTGCGCGGTGGCCAGGCGACCGACCCGCCGAAGGCGGTGCGGGGGACGTCCGCGCGCTAATGGAGTGACGCTCGCCAAGGCCCCATGGAGAGGCGCCCGTCAGGGCGCCGTGGATCAGCAGCCGTGAGGCTGCTGGTGCGCCCGCCGTCGTCCTGCTAGGATGCCCTCGTCGGGAGGAGAATCCGATGAAGGCCGTCGTGCTGGCTGTCTCCGAGTCGGACCTCAAAGAGCGCCACGCCCGGAGTCTCGATCGCTGGGATGAGATGTGGGAGGGTGTGCTCCACATGCCGCCGGCTCCAGACCTCGGTCACCAGGGATTCGCAAGTCGCCTCACGAGGTTCCTCGGGAACGAATGCGAACGTCGGCTCGGGGGCGAGGTCTTCATGCAGGCGAGCCTGCACGATCCCGCCAACCCAAAGAAGAACTACAGGGTTCCCGATCTCCTGTACGTTGCGAAGGGCAACGAGCGGGTTCTTCAGAAGCGCGGCGTAGTGGGCGCAGCGGACGCGGTGATTGAGGTGCGCTCGCCCGACGGTGAATCGTATGACAAGTTTCCCTTCTTTGCCCGGCTCGGTGTCCGCCAGGTCATCGTAGTGGATGCCGATACCCGCGAGCAGGAGGTCTACCGCCTGGCCGGTCGCGAGTACGTCGCGGTCGCCCCCGACAAGTCGGGCTGGATCGTATCGGAAGTCCTGGGCGTCCGCTTCCGCTGGAACCAGCGGCGACACAGTCTTCGCGTGGAAGCGCTGGACGACCCCGCATTCGCCATCGAGGTGTAGGGGCGTCTCTTGCAGAGGGCGGCATGAAGGACGTCCGGGTGCGTCTCGCCGTCGCCACGGCCCTCCTCTTCGCGATCGCGCCCTCCCTTCTCGCCGATGATGCGGACGAGGTTGCCCGATTCGTCGCAGCTCTCGACGACGGCGACGCCTCCGTCCGCGACGAGGCCTCGAAGACGCTCGTCTACTTCGGCAAGCGGGCAGAGCCCGCGCTCCAGGCGGCGATCCAGTCCGCGGACGCCGAGGTCCACGCGCGCGCGCAGGCCGTGCTCGACGAGATCGCCCTCGACCGCGAGAGCGGCCCTTCTGCTTGGGTGCGGCTTCCCGAGGGTGAGCCCTCCATCGACGCCCTTCTCTGCGACGTCGCGCGACAGGCCTCGCGTCCCTTCGACGCGAATGGCGTCTCGCTCGCGGAGAAGACCTACTCCGGCCCTCGCGGCTGGATGTCAGTCTGGGAGGCGCTCGACTTCCTCACCCGCGCCGCGGACTGCTGCTACGAATTCCCCTTCGACAAACAGATCCGCCTCCTCCCCGGCCCCGCGCCCAGGACGCCGCTCGTCCACGCGGGCCCGATCCGCATCGAGGTCGTCCGAACTCGCGCATCGAAGGAGTGGGGTCCGAGCGAACTCGTTCTGCATGTCACTCATGAGCCGAACGCCCGTCCGCTCTGCTGCTACGACACGTCGGCGCTGCATGTCGACGATGATGCGGGAAAAACGCTGCGTCATCCCGACTACCCAGAGTGGGCGCTGCACGAGCGCGGCACAGCGGGGGGCGCGGACGATGACCTCTCTCCCGCGGTCACGCTACGAATCCCGTTGAGTCACTCCCGCGAGGAGCTGCCCGCGCGCCTGAGTCTGCGGGGGAGGATCCCCGTTCTCTTCGTGCGAGAGGTCGCCGAGCTGCAGGTGGATGCGGCCGACCAGAGCGACCACTCTCTGCGAGGGTTCGAATTCAGGATCGAGTCGAGGCGAATCACCGAAAAGAGAGTCTGCCTGAACATGTTGACGAGCGAGATGGGACCCGTGATTGATGGGCAGGAAGTACTTGGGGCGAATGAGGTGGGTACCTCCATCGTCTTCGCGCTGAGGGCCGCAGATGGCGCGGAGACGCCTCTGCGCGGCGGCTTTGGCATCTGCGACGCAGGCATGGTCTTCGGCTCATGGAGCGCGACGCCACCCGGCCCGACTCCCTACCGCCTCGTCGCGCGCGTCGTCTCGAAGGTCGTCACGCGCTGGATCGAGGTCGACCTCCGCGATCTCGACCTGCGCTGACATGCACGCGCCTTGCCCGGCGTGCTCCATCGCGCTACCATGCCTTCGTTGAGAGGTGGATCCATGTCAGTGTCTGCTCGCGACCAGCGGATCGATACTACCCCTATCGGGCCTCTGCTCGCGCGCATCGTGCAGGCCTGCCAGCCGGAGCAGGTCTGGCTTTTCGGCAGCAGGGCGCGGGGACAGGCGAGACCCGACAGCGACTGGGATCTGCTCGTGGTCATGCCAGACCAGACGGACGAGAGTCAGCTCCACCCCCTGGTGGCCTGGCGGCTCTGCAAGGGGGCGGAGGTCCCCGCCGAAGCCGTTCTCTGCTGGGCCTTCGAATTCCAGGAGGACCGGCGGACGCCCAACACGTTGGCCTACGAAGTGGACCGCGACGGCGTGCTTCTGTATGAGCGCTGAGGCGCTGATCGCCAACAGCTTGCGAATTGCGCGCGAAGATCTCGATGCCGCACGCATCCTCGCGTCGACGAAAAACCGCAATGCGATCTACCTGTGCGAGCAGGCGGCTGAGAAGATCATTCGTTCCGTCATGACGTCCGAGGGGCTCATTGCGGGAACGAGCCATTTGCTGGATCGAATGGTCGCCCAGATTCCGGACGCGAATCCCCTCAAGCCAGCGCTTCGTGGAATCGAACACCTCGCAGCGTACGCCACTTCCTACCGGTATCCGACATCCTCCGGGAGGATCCTGCCGACCCCTTCGGAGTTCGAGGTGGCAGAGGCTCTCACGCGGCTCGAAGTGCTCCTTCTGGATGTCGCGCACCGGTTTGGGGTCGACTTGACGAAGCCAGGCACCCGGGCGACGAACGTGGGCCCCATCCGCTAGCCACCGTGAATGGCCACGCTGTAGGGGGAGGAGCGTCATGCGTCTGCCAGGGGTTGTGGTCCTCTTGGCCGTTGTCCTCGGGGCGACTGGGTCCACTGCCCGCGGAGACCAGGAGGAGGTTCAGAAGCTGATCGCCGCGCTGGGCGACGACGACGCCTCCGTGCGCTCCGAGGCCTCCAAGACGCTCGTCTACTTCGGGACCGAGCTCGCCATCGCGGGGGTGATCGCCACGCAGCACATGACTCGCGAGCAGGCCCTCGTGCGCCTCGGGCAGCGCTTCCGCGAGGAGGCCGATCGGATGGTGCCTGCCCTCCTGCGAATGGCGAGAGGCAAGAGGCATGATTAGCGAGGCCCTCCAGGACGTCCTCTCGAGGGCCCTGGGCACGCTCCGCGCGGCAAACCTCCCACATGTGGTGATCGGCGGCGGCGCCGTCAACGTATGGGAGCGCATCCGCTCTACCAAGGACCTGGACCTGCTCGTGCTCCTCCCCACAGAGCGCCGCGGCGAGATCCGCGACGCCCTGCGGTCGGCCGGATTCTCGCACCAGGAGCGGATCAACCACACGGACCTGCCGGACGCACACGTGTTCCGGTTCTGGTACCCGGTAGGCGATACCGGCCTCTCCTTGAAGCTCGACCTCGTCCACGGGAAGTTGCCTCTCCATGCCGACGTTCTGAAGCGACGTGTGGAGGTGACGGCCTTTGGCCTGACGATTCCCGTCTGCTCGAGAGAGGACGCCATCCTCCGCCGAGGCCCTCGCCGCGCACCTGAAGCGGTCCAAAGACGTCGACCTGCCGACCGAGGAGGCCGCCGCGTTCGCGCCCTACCTCGATGGCCAGACGCCCCTCGTCGTCGGCTGGGTTTCCTCCGTCGCGGAGCTTCGCGCGCGCGGCGGCGCATCGGCGCCTCTTCACGGCATCGAAGATCACTGGCCCTGCATCTGCGTCGAGTTCGATTCCGATCGCCCTCACCCTCCTCGCGCAGCTCGTCGCGACGTGGTGCCTGGCGTAGCGCCGCGGAGAACCGCTCGCAATGACAAGTACCAAATCCCCAGTCCCAAGTGACAAATGACGGATGGCACCTCGAGCTGGCCGGCATCGCCGGCACGGGCCGGTCCGACATGCCGGCCGTCATTTTTCATTGGGGACTGGGGATTTGTCATGTGGCATTGCGGACGATCCTCCTTCCGACACGTTCGCATCCCGCGATGGTCCCCGATTTGGTTGACACCCCTCCCGGCCCCCAGCTAGACTCCCGGGCTCGCTTGGCCGCCGGGCCGGCGGAGAGGGGACTCCACCAGTCGCATGCCGCACGTCGTCGCCGTCGTCGGTCTCACCGGCTCCGGCAAGTCCGAGCTCGCGCGCATCCTCACCGACCGCGGATACGTCCGCGTCCGCTTCGGCGACGCCACGGACATCGAGCTCGTCAAGCGCGGACTCCCCGCCACCGAGGCCAACGAGCGCCTCGTCCGCGAGGAGATCCGCCGCACCCACGGCATGGGCGCCTACGCCCTCCTCAACCGCCCCCGCATGGACGAGGTCCTCGCCATGGGCAAGGACGTCGTCGCCGACGGCCTCCGCTCCTGGGCCGAGTACGTCCTCCTCAAGGAGCACTACGGCGACCGCATGCTCGTCGTCACCGTCCACGCGCCCCCCGTCATCCGCCTCGCACGTCTCGCGTGCCGCCCCGTCCGCCTTCTCACCGCCGACGAGGCCAAGAGCCGCGACTACGCCGAGATCGAGAAGCTCGACATGGGAGGCCCCATCGCCATGGCCGACATCGTCGTCGTCAACGACGGAGGCCACGAGAAGCTCGAGGCCGCCGGCGATGCCATCACGCGCGAGATGAGCGCCCGAGGATAGATGTCCATCGTTCGCTTCCTCCAGTTCAGCGACCTCGCCCTCGGCGGAGAGCCCGACGACGGCGACCTTGCGCTCGCCCCCGCCGAGGCCGCCTCGCGCCGCGAGGAAGAGCGCGCCGCCGTCGACCGCCTCGTCGCCATCGCCCGCGAGGAGGAGGTCGCCCTCGTCCTCGTCCCAGGCGACCTCCTCGACGGCGCCCTCGCTCGGCGCGAGGACGTCGCCTTCCTCATGGAGCGCCTCGGTGCCCTTGCCGTCCCCGTCGTGATCGCCCCCGGCCGAGGCGACCGCGCGACGATGACCTCGCCGTATCGCCGCGAATTCCTCCAGGCCTGTCGCGACCCCGAGTGGCCCGAGAACGTCCACCTCGTCGGCCTCGACGGCCCCGAGCTCATCCGCCTCCCGATGGCCACCGTCGGCGTCCTCCCCGTCTACGGCGTCCACTGGGAGTGGAAGCCGGAGGTCTCCGAGGAGACGATCGACATCCTCCTCGTCCCCGGCCTCGACGAGACCACGGACCTCCCGCAGGCGGAGCTGGTCTCGCTCGGGTTCGACTACTACGCCCTCGGAGGATTCCGCCGCCGGGTCGACATGCGCACGCCCAACCCCGTCGTCGTCGAGGGGATCCTGCGGGGCGCGTCGTCGGGGTCTCCCTTCGCGCGCCGCGCGGCCGACGTCGGGGAACGCGTCGCGCTTGTCGGAGAGCTGGAGAAGGTCGAGGGCGCCGTCGCCGTGCGCCTCCGCCCCGTCCGCGTCGACGCGCGCCGCCTCGTCCTGGTCGACGTCGAGGTCGCCGACGTCCCCTCCGGCGAGGAGCTGCTGCGCAAGATGCGAGAGGCGATCCACGCGAGCGGCGCGGCCGAGGGCGACATGGTCGAGGTCCGCGTGCGCGGGACGCTGCACCCGGACGCGCGGATGGACCTCCCCGAGCTCGCGCGGCCCGAGAAGCATTTCCACTGCCGGGCCGACCTCTCCGCGCTGCTGCCCGCCTACGCGCTCGACGAGCTGGCCGCCTCGCCGACGTCGCAAGGAAAGTTCGTCGCGAAGCTGCTGGCCCGCTCGCGCGCCGTCTCCGACCCCGAGGAACGGCTCGCGCTTCGGAACGCAATCTACTACGGCCTCGACGCGATGCGCGGAGCCGACCTCCGCAGGCGGTACGAATGAGGATCCGCCGCCTCCACATCGACGGCTTCGGCTGCATCCGCGACCGGGAGATCGAGTTCGACCCCGAACACGCGTCGCTGCTCATCGCGCAGAACGAGCAGGGGAAATCGACGATCGCGCTGTCCATCCTCGCGCTCCTCTACGGCCTCCCTGAAGAGGGGGAGGGGGACGGCGCGCCGGCCCTCCGCTCGTTCCAGCCCTGGGGCGGCGGCCCGTACCGCGCGCGGATCACGCTCGAGTGCCGCCGGGGTCTGCTGACGATCGAGCGCGACTTCGCGCACGGCAAGGTGAAGGTGACCGACGCGGAGGGACACGACATCACCTCGCAGTTCGAGACGCGCGTCGGCCTGCGCGTCGGCGAGGCGATCCTCGGCCTCTCCCGGCAGGGGTTCTCGAAGACCGCCTTCGTGCGGCAGAACGAGATCCTCGCGATGAAGGGTGGGCCCGAAATCACACGCAAGCTGAAGGCGACCGCCGACAGCGAGACGGGGTTCGTCACGGTCGAGGAGGCGATCGAGGTCCTCGACAAGTTTCTGGCGCGCGAGGGGGAGGGGATCGACCGCGAGATCGGCGAGCGGCAGGACGCGGTGCTCGCCCTCCAGAAGCGGAACGACGAGCTCGCGTCGCTCCGGCGCATGGCGGACGACCTCGGGTTCGAGGTCGACCGGAACTTCCAGCTCGAGCGGGAGCTGCTCGCCCGCATCCGTCGCGCGGAGTACCTCGCCTCGCTCGCCGCGGAGACGGTCGTCACGGCGAGGATCGACACGGAGGAGAGGCGCCGCGCGGAGGTCGCCTCGCTCGAAACGGAGGCGGCCTCGCTCAAGGCGTTCCACGACTTCCCCGCGGGGGCGTGGGACGATCTGCAGCGGCTCTCGGGGCAGCTCGAGACGATCGACCGCGAGATCGCGGCGCTCCAGGCGGAGTTCGAGGCGAACCTCGCGGGGCCGAAGCACGAGCTCGAGCGGAAGCGCGCGCCGTATCTCGGCATGAACGGGATGACGCCGGGGAACGCGGACGAGCTGGCGGCGGCGATCATGCGGCTGAAGGCGGCGGCGGCGGCGCTCCTCGAGAAGAAGGGGCAGCTCGCGGCGGAGGAGGAGCGGATCGGCCGCGAAGGGGCGCCGCTCCTGAAGTACGACGAGCTGGCCGCGCGGTTCTCGAAGCTGACGGTCGACGACGGGGCCTTCCTCCTCGCGTTCCCGATCCGCTGGAAGGAAAACAAGGCCTCGCACGAGCAGAAGAAGGCGGAGCGAGACAAGCAGGCGGCCGAGGCGAGGGCGATCGAGGAGGCGAGAGGGAAGCGGAAGAGGACGCTCGCGATGGTCGCCGGGGTCGCGCCCGTCGTGCTCTGCGCGATCGCCTTCGTCCTGCACAGCCGGCCCGCGGCGTTCTACGGCCTCCTCGGCGCGGCGGCGGTCGCGCTCGCGGGGGTCGGCGTCCCCCTCGCGAAGGTCGGCTCCTGGTTCCGCGACGAGCAGGACCAGGCGGAGGGGGAGGTCAAGCGGCTGAACGGGGAGATCCAGAACGTCGAGGGGGTCCTCAAGGCGATGGAGGCGCGCCTCCGCGAGGTGAGCCAGAAGGCGGGGATCGCGAAGCTCGAGCAGGCCGTGCAGCTCTTCGCCTACTGGAAGCAGCTCGAGGGGAAGACGGCGAACGCGCGGGCGTTGCGCGCGGAGAGGCAGGAGCGCGAGCGGGCGCTCGAGGTCGCGCAGACCGCGGCGCTCGTCTACTTCCAGCGCGCGAAGCGACAGGCGCCTCAGGTGACGGTCGACGCGTGCGAGAAGCTCCTCGTCGACCTGCGGGAGTCGTTCGTCCTGACGACGGAGATGGTCCGCCTCTCGACGATGGAGGCGGAGGTGCTGTCGCGGCGCGGCGGGCGCGCGCAGGCGCGGAGGGAGGCGCACGCGAACGCGAGGCACCTCCTGCGATCGGGGGGCGTGGTGGAGGAGGACCTCGCGGTCGGGCTCGAGCGGTTCCGCGAGAGGCGCGAGAAGCACTTCCGGAGGCGCGATCTGGTGGAGAAGGAGATCCCCTCCGCGCGCTCGCCGATCTCGCCGGACGGGGAGCTGGCGGGGTGGAAGGCCCGGCAGGCGGAGGCGCGCTCGACGCTGGCGGCGATGCGGCGCGACGACGGGGCGCTCGCGAAGCTGGTCGTCGAGCGGGACGAGGCGTCCTGCCTCGCCGACTACCGCGCGGGGACGGAGGAGCTGTCGCGCGTGCGGACGGAGCGCCTCGACATGCTGCGGAAGGTCGGGGAGCTGCAGACGGAGCACCGCCGCGAGGCGCCGGGCGTGAGGCGCGAGCTGGCGGAGGCTGGTCGCGCGCTCGCGCGGGCGCGGATGCTCAGGCGGAGCGCGCACGTCGCGGTCGACACGCTGCGGGAGATCTCGAAGGGGATCTACATGACGTGGGCGGGGGAGTTGAACCGCCGATCGACGAAGGTGCTGGGGAAGCTGACGCCGGACTACGAGGGAATGAGGTTCCGGGACGACCTGACCTTCTCGATCTTCCGGAAAGACCTGGCGCGTGAGCTGGCGCAGTCGGAGGTGGACGCGCTCCTGTCGACGGGGGCGAAGGACCAGGTCTACCTCGCGATTCGGCTCGCGCTCGCGGACTACTTCTCCACGAAGGGGGAGCGGATCCCGCTGATCCTGGACGACCCGTTCGCGACGGCGGACGACCAGCGGTTCCTGCGCGCGATGGAGTACCTCACGGGCGAGGTGGCGGGGGAGCACCAGGTGATGATCCTCACGTGCCATGAGCGCCGCCACCGCTGGTGGCTGGAGGAGACGCACGCGGCCTCGACCCGGCATCTGCGCGTGATCCCCTTCCCGTAGCGCGTACGATTCGTACTCGTGCTCGAACCCACCCGCCCTCAACGTGCGTCTTGCACGTTCCATCGCGATTCCGGATACTCACGGGCTCGAACGTCAGATTCGAGTACGAACACGACAGGGAACACGGATAACGCCATGTCTCGCCGCGTCTACATGGAAACCTTCGGGTGCCAGATGAACAAGCTGGACTCGGAGGGGATCCTCTCCGGCCTCCTCCGCCGCGGGTGGACGGTGTCGGACGACCGCGCCCAGGCCGACGTCATCCTCTTCAACACCTGCTCCGTCCGCCAGCATGCCGAGGACCGCGTCCACTCCCACCTCGGGACCCTCCGCGCCGCGAAGCGCGCGAACCCCGACCTCGTCATCGGCATCGTCGGCTGCATGGCGCAGCGCATGAAAGGCGACCTCCTCTCGAGGTACCCCCACCTTGACCTGGTCGCGGGGACCCACCAGTTCGCCCGCGTCCCCGACTTCGTCGACGACATCCTCCGCGAGCGGCGCCGGACCCTCGCCATCGAGGAGACCGACCACTACGACGACCCCGAGAGGCACCCCTCCGTCCGCCAGTCGCGCTTCCAGGCCTGGGTCCTCGCGATGAAGGGGTGCAACCTCGCCTGCTCCTTCTGTGTCGTCCCCCGCACCCGCGGCCGCGAGGTCTCCCGCCCCGTCGACGACATCGTCCGCGAGGTGCGCGCCCTCGCCGAGCAGGGCGTGCGCGAGGTCACCCTCCTCGGGCAGACGATCGACGCCTACGGCACCGCCCTCTCGCCTCGCAGGCGCCTCTCCGACCTCCTCGCGGCCCTCCAGCCGATCGACGGCCTCGAGCGGATCCGCTTCATCACCTCGCACCCGAGTTTCGTGACGCCCGACCTCATGCAGGCGATGCGCGACCTGCCGAAGGTCTGCCCGTACGTCCACATGCCGATGCAGTCGGGCTCCGACCGCATGCTGAAGGAGATGCGCCGCGGGTACACCGTCGCGCGGTACCTCGACATCGTCTCGCGCCTCCGCGAGACCGTCCCAGGGGTGCAGATTGCGAGCGACTGGATCGTCGGCTACCCCGGCGAGACCGACGCAGACTTCGCAGCAAGCCTCCTCCAGCTCGAGTCGCTCCGCTTCCAGCAGTCGTACGTCTTCAAGTACAGCGTGAGGCCCGACACGCCCGCCGCGGGGATCG
>ORJL010306133.1_pt1 | contig 31956 bp, 37 predicted proteins | sample 1779941 | NCBI WGS metagenome assembly ORJL01 (sample SAMEA104232317, study PRJEB22302) | groundwater metagenome | biome: forest; feature: aquifer; material: groundwater | place: USA | collected 2011-08-07 | depth 5.8 m | reverse complement strand
TTGTAGCGCCAGTGCGCCGCAACGCCCAGCTCGGCGTGTTCGTGCATTTCGCGGGTGCGTATCTGCACCTCCAGCGAACGGCCGTCCTCGGCCGCCACCGCCGTGTGCAGCGAGCGGTAGAAATTGCCCTTGGGATGCGAGATGTAGTCGTCGAACTCGCCGTGGATCGGCTGCCACAGGTGATGCACGATGCCCAGCGCGGTGTAGCAGTCCTTGACCTCCTCGACGATGATGCGCACCGCGCGCACGTCGTAGACATTCTCGAAATCGATGTCCTTGCCGCGCATCTTGTTCCAGATGCTGTAGATGTGCTTGGGCCGGCCGTAGATTTCGGCGCGCACGCCCACCGCCGCCAGCTCGTCCCGCAGGCGCCGCACCGCGGCTTCAATGAAGCCCTCGCGCTCCGAGCGCTTCTCGTCGAGCATGGCCGCGATGCGCTTGTAGGTTTCCGGTTCCAGGTAGCGGAAGGCCAGGTCCTCCAGCTCCCACTTGACCTGCCAGATGCCGAGCCGGTTGGCCAGCGGCGCGTAGATCAACTGGCTCTCGCGCGCCATCTCGTCGCGCTGCGGGCCCGGCCGGGCGCCGAGGAAGCGCAGCGTCTGCACCCGGCTCGCCAGGCGCAGCATCACCACCCGGATGTCATCGACCATGGCCAGCAGCATCTTGCGCAGGATTTCCGTCTGCGCCCGCATCTCCGTCATTCCCTCGCCGCTTCCGGCCGCCCCACGGGTCAGCGGGCGCAGGCTGCCGAGCCGGTGCAGGCCGCCCACCAGCCCCGCCACCGTGTCGCCGAAGCCGACTTTCAGCTTCTCGCCGGCATCCTCGACATGGTCGCTGGCGGCGAACAGCAGCGCGGCGATGCGGGTATCGGCATCGAGATCGAGCGAGGCGACGATCAAGGACATGCCCAGCGCATGCTGCAGGATAGTCTCGCCGGTGCCCAGCAGCTTGTCGCCGTAGGCCTCGCCGGCCAGCGCCAGCGCCGCCGCCGCTCGCTCCGCCGCCGCCGCGGGCAGCCCCAGGCAGAGGCGCGACAAGGCGGCGTCGGCGCCGCTCGCCGGCTGAAGGGAATGCACCACGGAAACCATGGCCGGATTATCCCATGGCGCGCGGTGGCGGCCGGATACCACATAATCCACCTTCCATGAAAATCCCCGCGCGCGTCTCTCCTTATCTGCTGCTGACCCTGGCCAACCTGTTCTGGGCCGGCAACTGGATCGTCAGCCGCGCCTTCCGCGCCGAGTTGCCGCCGGTCGCGATCGCCGGCATCTGGCTCAACACGCGGCGCCGGCGATGATCGAAAAACTTGCCGCCTGGTGGCGCCGGCGCCGCGCCGCGCAAATCGACATCCCGCTGGCGCTGTGGGACGAAATCGAGTCCGGCCTGTTCTTCCTCGACCACCTGACGCCGGACGAGCGCGAGCGACTACGGCAAATGGCGCGTGAATTCATCGCCGGCAAGGAATGGAGCGGCGCCCGCGGCCTGCGGCTGACGCCGCGCATCCAGCTCGCCATCGCCCTGCAGGCCTGCCTGCCGATCCTGCACCTGGGGCTGGACTGGTATGCCGGCTGGGTCGGCATCGTGGTCTATCCCGGCGACTTCGTGATCCCGCGCCAGGTCATCGACGAGGACGGCGTGGTGCATGAATACGACGACGAGGTGATGGGCGAAGCCTGGTACGGCGGCCCGGTGCTGATCTCCTGGTTCGACGACCCGGAAGACACCCACGGCATCAACGTGGTGATCCACGAATTCGCCCACAAACTGGACATGAAGAACGGCGACGCGGACGGCCTGCCGCCGCTGCACGAGAAGATGTCGCGGCGGCGCTGGATCGAGGTGATGAGCACCGCCTTCGAGGACTTCCGGCGGCGCGTGGACTGCGGCGAGGACACCGCACTCGATCCCTATGCCGCCGAACTGCCCACCGAGTTTTTCGCCGTCGCCAGCGAAGCCTTCTTCGAAGCGCCGGCCATGCTGCGCAACGAATACCCCGAGGTTTACGAACAGCTCAGGCTGTTCTACCGGCAGGACCCGGCGGCATACGCGCAGGGCCAAAATCAGTCCGCCAATATCCAACCCGACTTGAGCCTGTGGCATCATGAGCAACCATGATCGAAAACAAGCCACTGACTGCCATGGATCGCCTTGCCCGGGTGATAGCGGACACAACGGGTGTGGCGTTTGCCATATTGATCGGCAGCCGCACCGGAAATACCGCGCAAGCCGGCAGCGATTGGGATATCGCCGTCTGCTGGAGACCAACCGGTACGCCGCTGACCCACATTGGACAACATGAGATGCTCAGACACCGCTTGGCGCAATGCCTCGATATTCCCGATGAAAAAATCGACTTGATCGATCTTGCTTCCGCACGCCTGGCCATGAAAGCCGTGGTGGTCGAAGAAGGCACCGTCTTGCACATTCAGGATGATCTGGCCTGGGCCTATTTCCAGACCGCGACCTGGCGCGAACTCGAGGACTACTACTGGCATCGTGCCCATGCGGCTTGATCTCTACATGGCGGAAACCGCCCGCATCGCCCACGAGCAGACCGGCTTGCTCGACCAGGCTCGCGAGCGTCTTGTTGCCAAGCAGCCGCTGAACCGGCTGGAGGAAAGCGGTGTCCTTCATGCCTTGCAGGTACTCGTCGAGAATGCCATCGGCAAGGCAAAACATACCGTCAAGGCCAATAACGCACCGGTACCGGTTTCCGCCTACGACGCGTTTGCGGCCTTACGGCAACTCGGCAGGCTGGGAGCCGGCTCGATCGACGAGTGGAATTCGATCATCGGCCTGCGCAACCGCATAGTCCATGACTACATGAATGTCGACATGGCGTCCGTGCTTGCCCTGGTGCTTGACCAGCGCTATCGAATCGTGACGGAATTCCTGCTGCAACCGATCATCGATTGAACGTTGCCCTACCGCGCCGTGCCGCGGTAGCGCGGCGCGGCGTAGGGATGGGCGTTGCGGAAGGCCTCGAACAGCTTCCAGCGCACCACGGGAATCCGCGCCACCAGTTTCAGCGGCACCGAATACACCTCGCAACTGTCCAGCGCGATCAATTCCGGCTCGGCTTGCGCCGGGGCCTCGGGAATATTTGCGATCTTGGACATCGCCGCGAACAGGCTGTCATAGCCCCAGAACTCGCCCTTGCCCAGCACCGGCGCTTTTTCGTCTTTGCCGCGCGCCAGCCGCCCCTTGCCGATCAGGTGCAGGTCCTGCGGCTCGCCTTGGAAAAGCTTTCCGGCGTGCAGGCGGCTCATGGTGCAGTGCTTGGCCAGCGTGAACAACGTGGTGTTGGTCACCGCGTCGCTGAACAGGAAGGTACGGCGCAGGCGTTCCTCGACCTTGCGCACCTTGAGCAGTTCCTCGCTGGAAAAGAAGCGCTCGACGAAGTTGCGGTAGAGGTCGGCCGGCAAGCGCAGCGCCTGGACGAAGCCCACCGAGCGATAGGTGTCCTCGCTGGGCTGGTTGTAGATCGCCGCCGACTCGGCCAGCAGCGAGCCGCTGAACAGGAAGTGCGCGCTGCTCGGGTCCTGCGTCAGGATTTCGACCTTGCCGGCCAGCAGCAGGTAAATCTCCTCCGGCACCTTGCCCGCCGGCGTCATGATGGTTTCCGGATTGAAGGTGACGATGCGATTGTTGAGCAGCATGTGCAGGCGCTCGACCGGCACGGTGGGGAAATAACTCTTGAGGAACTCGCTGGCGTCGCGCAGCAGGAAATTCTGCTCGCCGGGGATCATCACGTCCAGCGTGCCGAAGGGCGCGCCGGACCCGATGCGCCGCTCGCCCTGGGTCAGGTCGCGCGAGATATGCGCCAGCAACAGGCGCGGCGTGGCATCCGTGGCGAAGTCGTCGGCGCAGCCGTGGATCATGCCGCCGCCGATGTCGATCTTCTTCAGGTCGGTCGGCTCCAGGTAGGTCGCCTTGACCGCCTGCGCGCGTTCCGCCGAGAGCCCGGGCGCCGTGGCGTCGCCGGTGACCATGCTGTCGAGCACCTTGAAGGACGCCACGTCCGCCAGGTGGGCATAGGTGCGATAGCCGCCCTCCCACAGCACACGGAAATTGAACACCGTAGTTTCCACCGGGTGCGGCGAAATGGTCGGCTTGACCTCCAGCCCCATGATGTCGTTCCACTCGCCCTCGACCAGGTCGCAGATGTCGAAGTAGCGGGCGAACTCGCTTTCCGGAATCGACAGCAGGGCGCAGAACTTGCGCGTCACCGAGGCCCGCACCAGCGGCGTGGCGAAGTATTGCAAGGGCCGATCGCATTGCAGCAGGTTGGTCAGGCCGGCGAAATGGTCGTCGTGGCAATGGGTGTGGAAAATGCCCGCCACTTCCTTCTTGCCGATGCCCAGCGCGTCGAGGCTGTAATGGATGTTGGGGCCGGCATCGATCAGGTACACGCGGCCCTGGTGGATCAACACGCTGCCCATCGCCGGCCGGTTGAAATCCCAGCCGTCGCCGTCGCCGGCATGGACCACGGCGAAGTAATGACGGTCGATCGCGACGTGGCTCAGCGGATACGGGCAGGGGTAGGTTTCATGCTGACCGAGATTGAGATCGACCTCGACGAAATCCTCGCCGTAGCGGATGTCGAACACATTGTGGGCCAGGCGCTGAATGCTGACGCCATTGCCGATGTCGATCGGCTCCGTCATCAACGGATGGCATTCGACGAAAGCCTCGGGCCGCGCGATCTGGCCGAAGGCGAACTTGAGCTTGACGCGCATCAGCTCTTCGGCTTCCGTCTCCGCCACGCCCGCCTTCATCATCTCCTCGGCCGAGATCAGGCCGTAATTGCCGCGGTGGATGTAGCGCAGTTGGGCTGCCAACTGCTCCGGCGTACCGATCAGTTTGGGCTTGATGCCGGTGTTGTTGGGATGGTTCGGAATCAGCATGCCCTGGCGGTAGAGCATCTGCAGGATGGGGAACTCGGCCAGGTTGCACAGGTGGCCGTTCTGGATCATCGAATCCGACAGCAGGATCGCGTTCGGCCCGTTCTCGAAAGCCACGCCGTTGAGTTCGGTGGTCTGGATGATGCCTCGGCGCAGGAGGTGCTTGACGCTGTCGGCCGGTGCCCCGCATAACAGATAGACCCCGGCTTCGGCGATCTCGACGAAGCAGATTCCGTTGGCAACGACCAGCTTGCGTATCGACATGAGCCCAGTCCCGTGGTTCGCCCGGCGCGCCGAACTGCTTCGGTGCATGGTTATTGAAGCGTCAATTGTATGCCTCGATCGCGCGGTCGGGGAAGCCGGGACGGCGACGATGGCGCTAAAAGGCCAATCGGCGGAACCGGATTTACAAGTATCCGGCTGGAATCGCCGTGACATGGCGCGACAGAGGCGTATCGCGCTCCACAAAACACACGACAGCACCCGGCCCAACCGTCTTGCCCAGTTTGTCGAGCACGGCAAACTGACGAACGGCATTCTGCGACGGCGCTGCGGTCTTCTTGAATTCGACCGGATACAGCGTATCGCCGGCTTCGATCAGCAAATCGACCTCTTTCTGATCCGTGTCGCGGTAGAAGAAGAAATTCGCTTCCCGACCATTGTGCCAATAGCTTTTCAGTATCTCCACGACCAACCAGGTTTCAAGTATGGCGCCTGACATGCTGCCCGCTTCAAGGGATGCGGCATCCGGCCACTTGGTCAGATAGGCGGCCAGACCCGTGTCCAGAAAATACAGTTTTGGCGTCTTCACCAGACGTTTGGTCAAGTTGCGATGATAAGGTTGTAGCAGGTAAACCAGACCGGATGTTTCGAGAACTGACAACCAGGACTTGGCGGTTTTGTTATCCACCTCCACATCCCTCGCCAAGCTGGCGTAGTTGAGCAGTTGGCCGGTTCTGGCGGCCACGGCAGCCAGAAACCGGTTGAAGCTCATCTGGTCGGATATCTTGAGTACATCCTGCACGTCACGCTGGATGTATGTCTGAACATAAGAGCGATAGAACAGCTCCCGGACTGCCGGCCCTTCGTCGTTAAGCCGAGGGTAAGAGCCAAGCCAGATCTGCCGGTAAATGTCAGTCAGTTGTTTGGCCCTGGTTGACTCGAGCGTTTCTTCCCTGGCGTGCGCGATCCAGTCCGGCGTCGGAAGAAAAGGAAGCGAAGCCGCGGCGCGACCATGCAGTTCGGCTTGCGAAAGACCCAGCAAATCCACTATTGCCACCCGACCAGCCAGGCTTTCCGTGACGCCGCGCATCAGGTGAAATTTTTGTGAACCCGTGAGCCAGAACAATCCATTGCGCTTTTCACGATCGACAATGATCTTGATCGCGCTGAACAACTGCGGCGCGTATTGGATCTCATCGATGATCAGCGGTGGTCGCCACGTCTGCAAAAACAAGGCCGGATCACGCTGCGCCAAGCTGCGCGCATCCAAGTCGTCCAGCGTAACGTAGGCGCGCGCACCCTTTGAGCACATTTCCAGCAACGTGGTCTTGCCCACTTGCCGGGGCCCCGTCAGCATCAGAACCGGAAAACTAGTGCTGATGGCGTCGATGGTTTGGGTAAGGGTTCGCAGATACATCGATTTCGTTCAAGATGGAGTTGCAGTCCAACATAAACGATATCACGATGGATTGCAAGAACCTCTACACCCTGGGCGCCTCGGCACGTCCGCAGTGGGCGGTTTGCCCATGTGTTTTCTGGCGCGCGTCATTTCACTTCAGTGATCAGCCGCCTGCCCTTCGCATCGCTGCTGCCAACGCCAGGCATCGGCGCACATCTGCTCCAGGCTCCGGGTCGCCTTCCAACCCAGCAAGCGGTTGGCCAGGCCCGGGTCGGCCCAGCACGCGGCGATGTCGCCGGGGCGACGCGCGGCGATTCGATACGGAATCTCGCGGCCGCTGGCGCGGGCGAAGGCCTGCACCATCTCCAGCACCGAATAACCGCGCCCGGTGCCCAGGTTCACCGTCAGCATGCCGCCCTGCCGATCAAGGTAGTCCAGCGCGGCGACATGGCCCTCGGCCAGATCGACGACGTGGATGTAATCGCGCACGCCGGTGCCGTCCGGCGTCGGATAGTCCTTGCCCCAGACGTTGAGGAACGCGCGCCGTCCCGCCGCCACCTGGGCGACGAAGGGCATCAGATTGTTGGGCAGGCCCTGCGGGTCTTCCCCGATCAGGCCCGACGCATGCGCGCCGACCGGATTGAAATAGCGCAAGCGGGCAATGCGCCAGTCCGGCTCGGCTAAATGCAGATCGGCCAGGATGTCCTCCACCATCAGCTTGCAACGGCCATAGGGATTGGTCGCCGAGCGCGGGAAATCCTCGCAAATCGGCACGCTGGCCGGATCTCCATACACGGTCGCCGACGATGAGAACACGAAGCTCCGCACCTGCGCCCGGCGCATCGCCGCCAGCAGTTGCAGCGTGCCATGCACGTTGTTGTCGTAATACTCCAGCGGCTTCGCCACCGATTCCCCCACCGCCTTGAGCCCGGCGAAATGTATCACCGCCCGGATCGAATGGCGGTCGAACACCTCGTCGAGCCGCGCCGCGTCGCGCACGTCGCCCTCGACGAACAGCGGTCGCCGACCGCAGATGCCGGCCAGCCGCTCGACCACGTCGGCGCGGCTGTTGCAGAGATTGTCGAGGATCAGCAGCTCGTGCCCCGCCTGCGCCAGGGCGACGCAGGCGTGCGAGCCGATGAAGCCGGTACCGCCGGTGACTAGGATCATGGTTCGAACTTTCGCGGAACTGCAATCGGGACATCGTCAAGCGGGGTCATCGGTGACACTTTCCATTTCGGCGAGCATGCGCATGGCCAGCGCCTCGCGGTTGAACTTCCCGGCCGCAAAAATGCGCCCCTTCTTGCCAAGTGCAGCGCAGCGGCCCGGATCATCGGCTACGGGGTGATTGCGGCACTTATCGGCATTGATCGCGACAAAGCCGCCAATCAAAAATCACTCAGCACTTTAAAACCTTCACGTTCAGCCGCCTCGCACAATCGTGCGTCGAGACAGACAAACCCCCACTCCCTGGCAGTGCTGCCCGCCGCGATCAGTGCAGATGCCAATTGCATCGAATCCGCCGCTCGCAAGGGATGCACGCGCAACAACCTGCAGGCCAACTGCCGGACAGGTTCAATGGGTTGAACTTCGTGCCAGGCTTCCTGCAATTCCTGGAGTTGTCTTGTTGCCTGCGTTACCGTTTTGGAGTCCAGGCGTCCTTCGCGTTCGAGCCGGGCCAAAGCCGAAACGCACTCTAGCGTTGCGCTCCAGGAGGCAAGGATTTCTGGTTGTTCCTGATAAAAGGCCAGGATCCGCTTGCTCGTGGGTTCTTCCACCAGTAGCGGCAACAAGGCCGAGCTATCCCAGAAGTTCATGCCTGATTTATCGACTCAAGGCGCGCTCTTCCAGCAGCATCGCAACCGCGCTGGCATTGTCCTTGGGGCGCGGTGGTTTTGCGATGGAGCAAAGAGCACCCTTGCCACGCCTGACAATACCTTTTCGCTCCAGCAGGCCGATGCCACCGGAAATATCCATGGTCTCAATGGCGGTAAGCTTTGCCACGGGGCGGTCATGGTCCGTGATGACGATGGTCTCGCCTTGGCGCACCTGGTCGAGGAGAGCACTCAGATGGTTCTTTGTTTGAGATACTGAGGCTGTTTTCATATGGCCACTCTAGCCAGTTTCCCAGAAGATTTCAACTCCTTGACCGGCTACGTCGGGAATTTGCGGGCTTTGGTGGTCCCGGTAGCTTGGACTACCACCGGGGTGCGACATTAAAAACGATGCGTTCGCGATCAATATCTACCCCCAGATGATGCGATTCAACATAATCGATGTGATCGCATCTTCTATTTGACTTAATGGACCTAAAGTCATAGAATCGGTGCAATAGCATCGATTCGGAGCACGCCATGCAAGTCATGATTCAATCACCGAAGACCCTGGGGCTGCTCATCCGGGCCACCCGCAAAACCCAACGTGTCCGCATGGATGATCTCGCCGGCAGTGCCGGAGTTGGCCCGGTTTTCGTACGCGAAGTGGAGCGTGGCAAGGAAACGGTGCAACTCGGTCGAGTTTTGAATTTGCTGACCGAGTTGGGTATTGAGCTTCGAGCAGACATCCCGGACAAGGCCTTCCCCGCATTTGAACGCTTGTGCCAAACGGGAGTAAAGCCGCTGCAACCTCGCCGTCCAAAGAACACCGTGCCCAACGGTTAAGCATGAAAATGCGGCAACTGGACGTTCTTGTAAACGATCGCCTGGTCGGCCGCCTTACCGAGGCCGGCGATCTCTGGACCTTCGACTACGATCCGGCGTGGCGCGAGACCGCCGAGGCATTTGATCTATCACCCGCCCTGCCACGAAACGGCGGCCCCCACGCTGACGGCGCCGCGTTCAGACCTGTGCAGTGGTATTTCGACAACCTGCTGCCCGAGGAAGCCCTACGCGGAGTCCTCGCAAAAGAGGCCGCCCTGCAGGCCGAAGACGCGTTTGGGCTCCTCGCCTATTACGGCGCCGAGTCTGCCGGTGCGCTGGTCCTGCAATCACCGGACAAGCCGACTGCCGCCGACAAGGGACTACGCCCCCTATCCCGTCCCGAACTGAGCGCTCGCATTAAAAACCTCGCTGCGCTATCGCTTACGCACGGCGCGCCCAAGCACATGTCGCTCGCCGGTGCACAGCACAAGCTGCCTGTCGTCCTGCAGAACAACGAACTGTATGAACCTTTGGCAGGAACGCCATCGACCCATATCCTCAAACCGGACCATCCGGACGCCGACTACCCGGCCTCTGTGATGAACGAATACTTCACGATGCGCCTTGCGGCGGCGGCTGGACTATCCCCACCCCGCGTACGGCGGCTCTACGTCCCCCAGCCGGTCTACCTTGTCGAGCGGTTCGATCGGATGCACGGCGCCAAGCCTGGCGCAATCGGCCGACGCCATGTGATCGATACATGCCAACTTCTCAACAAAGCACGCAGCTTCAAGTACACGGCGGCGAATCTGGAAAGCCTGGGCGACGCGGTGTCTAAATGCCGATCGCGGGCCGCTGCACGGTTGCAACTCTATCGCTGGCTGGTGTTCAATCTGCTGGTCGGCAATGGCGACAATCATCTGAAGAACATCTCTTTTTTGGTCGATGCCGCAGGTATCGAAATCGCCCCTCCCTACGACCTGCTCTGCACTGCGGTGTATGAGACGCGATCCATGGCCAACGAGGCGGCGCGTTGGCCTCACACTGCGCTGGCGCTAACACTCGGCGATGCGACGACATTCGGCGGCATCACACGGCACCATGCCACCGAGGCGGCGCAGCTACTTGGCCTTAACGCTGCGACCGCCACCCGCGAACTCGACAGGCTAGTCAAAATCGTGCCCGTCGCCGCCGATCATTTGCTATTGGAAATCGAGGAAAACGCGGACCAGGCTGTCGCCGCGAGTCCGGAGCCAGAGGTGACACACGGCCATATCGCAGGCGAACTACGCCTCTTGAGAACTGCGCGCCATATCGTCATCGCCGACATGGTGAATGCCCTCCTGTAAAATATCTCCACGCCGTATGCATGGCGAACAGCCCGGCTTGCGCGAAGAAGGCATTGGGCCATCTGTGTTTCAACTTTCGCACTGAACCACTGCGGATTGAGTATGGCAAGCATGCGTTTGGGCTACGCCGGGAATTTGCGGGCCGTGTGGATGACATTCAGGACAACGATCGTCTCTCAAGCGCCTCATCGGTCCAGACGATTCTCATGCCTATGCGGTTTTACGGGCGAGCCTCGCATCCAGGCGCGCCTGCAGCGTAGCCATCGCGTCCGCGTGCTCGCGCAGGCCGGTCTCGCCGGAATCCACCCGCCTCATAGTCGCAGCGACTTTGCCGAACAGCCATTCGTCGTACCCGGGCTCTTTTTCCATGATGAGCTCCTGGATCAGTGTGCCGGCGGCGTCCTCGATCGAGATCATGATCCCCACCGGACGGTCGTTTTTCGTTACAACGACGGGTTCGCGCCTCGATGCGTCAAGGAATTCGCCGAAGTGGTTCTTGGCCTCGCGGGCCGACATGACTTTCATGGATGCATCCTTTTGGTAACGCGAACATGTGCCCACTGTAGCTATTGTGAACACAATTTCAAGGTCGCTTATCCTCATCCCACCAGAAACTCCTCGCGCTTCCGCCCTTTGGCCAGCTCGGCAGCCAGCCACTTCGGCGCCTTGCCGCGGCCGGACCAGGTTTCGCCCGTGGCGGCATTGCGATACTTCGCCGCCACCGGCTTGCGCGGCTTTGCCGGCTTGGCCTTGGCGCCCTTGGCCGCCTTGGCAGGCTTGGCCGCCTTGGGCTTGCGGCCCTTGGCCGCCCTGGCCTTGCCGCCCAGATCCGCCAGCGTAATGCCGTAGGCCGCCATCTTCGCCTTGATCTCCGCCAGAGCCGCGCCGATCTCGGCCTTCCGTGCCGCCTCTGCCTGGCGCATCAGGTCTTCCGCCTTCTCTTTCAGTTCCTTGTAGCTCGCCATCATCACTCCCTCCAGAAATTCGCAATCCCGAACCGCCGTGGCTTACAGGCCGCCAATCAAGTCCTTCAACGACTGCGGAATAACGCCGCACGCCGATAACTCATCCCGCAGAACCGGAGCGATATCCGGCGCAATGGCGACGTACTCCCGCTGCCAGCCGTCAAAACGGCCATGCGAATCAAGGAATCGGCCGGCGCTGCGCATGAGGGCGTCGATACTGCCGGGCAGCCGATCCGGATTGCGCTTGCAGCTACCGAAGCGGATTCGCCGCTCATCCTCGTTGACCGCCACCAGATCGATCTCGACATCGGCCCGATCCCAATAGCCGCGAATCCGTTCGCTAAGCGGAAAGTCTCCGAGCCCGAGACGACTGCGTTCCTCATAGAGCTGTCCGGCCAGATCCTCCAGCGCGTGGCCTTCGACATCGGCCAGCCGCTCATCGGCCTGATCAAGCAACGCCTCCACGGGCCGGAACGCCACGGCTGCAACCGGGCGTTGCAAGGCCGACAGCCATGCGCGCAGGAAATTGTCGCGAATGTAATAGCGGCCGCTGCGAGCGCGCGGCGGCGAGAAAATCGGCAACCGCCGTTCGATCATGCGATAGCGTTCGGAAAGGATTTTCAGGTAGCCCCCAACCTGACGCACCTCACCCGGACCGGAAAGATCCGCCATGACGGCTTCGATGTCGGCATTGGTGCAGCCGGGGTGTTTTGCCAGATACTGCAAAATCATGTCATAGCCCCCGCGCAGTTCGCGCAAAAACCAGTTGTCGGCTTCGTTGCGCAAGGGCGATGAGCTGGAAAAGAACAGTCTGCGCAGCAGCAGCTTGCGATCCGCATCCAGGACGCCCTGCTCGAAAGCATCGCGATAGAACTTCGGCACCCCCTCGAACAGATTCCACAGAAACAGCAGCCGTGCGGGATCATCATCGGCATGGACGCGCAAAATCTCGAGTACCGAAGCCAGACCAGCTACTTGTTGCCATTCTTGACGTTGCCTTCGCCCTTCTTCTTGCCGTTGGAGAGGCGCTGGCTATCGACACAGCGTGCGTAGGAAGCATAGTTGCCGACCGCGCGAAAGCGCTCGATCGGCCCGGTCTCCAGCAGAGTGATCGCGGCCAGGATGCGGCCGATGCCAGGAACGCTGGTCAGCAAGGCGTATTCGGGTCGTTCCCCGAGTCTTTCTTGCAGACGCTTTTCCAGCAGTTCGATTTGCGCGCCGAGCGTGGTCACGACCGCGAGGTTGCTCTGCACGGCGAGTGCGACATCGGCCGGTAGCCCCATCTGATTCACATCGGCGGTCGTCAGGCGCTTGATGGCGTTACTGTTGATCGTCGCTCCCCGCTGCCGCGCCAGGATGTTCTCGATGGCGAGAATGTGGCTGGTGCGACTGCGCACGAGTTGCATGCGCTCAGCAGCCACTAGATTTTCCTGAGCGCAAGACTAAAAGTTTCAGCAGCCTGCTCCCCAATTATTAGCTTGAACGCTACCATCCACAAGCGCCACGCAACGTAAATAGGAAACAGGAACGAAAAATACGAGCTAATAAAATAGTATCTGGCCTCAATCACCTCTAAACCAGCGGCTTTCGTCATCGCATTGAACTGCTTAGGCGTGCAGCGATCATAGTAGCTAGTAAAACCTTGATTTCGCCTCGAATTTGGATAGACCCAATAAAGTAGCTTTTTCTTGAACTCCTCAGGCAGCAACAAGTTAAGCCTTGCGTAAAGCGCATTTCGTGACGGAACAAATATTAGGGCAGTACCTCCTGGTTTGAGGCAACTAGCAATTGCCTTGATTCCGGCCTCTGTGTCCATTACGTGTTCCAGCACTGCCTGGCAAATAACGATGTCCGCGTCGCCGGTGCCTTTCACCTTACCAATGTCCGCACAGACGATTGAGTCGTAGGCGCCACTAGGCGCCTGATTGAGCTCTTCTTCACTAATATCAATACCAGTGACCTTGACCTGAAACTCTCTTTTCTTTTCGAGTGACAGAAACGGGCTCTTTCCTCCGCCCACGTCCACCACAATGGTCCCTTTATTGATGTACCTGAACGCAAAGTTTTCCACGAAATCACGGTTCCCATCTACGCTGAAATAAGCTGGAAGTAGTCTGTCAAATGCTTTACTGGCTGAGATATTGAGTTGTATAAATCTTCGTAGCATTGAGCGTCTCCCGAAATTTGCTCGTCCATCTTCGTTCAGTACTTTTAGGTCGCCAGCCTTAGGCAATCTGTCCGAGCTTAGAAACAAGTTCATGGTATACATCCACTGTCCGATCAAACACCAATTTCTCGTCAAACTTCGCCAAAGCTTTCGCGCGCCCTGCGGCACCCATGCGCGCTGCAAGGGTTGGATCTCCGAGGATTTTATGCAAAGCGTCAGCAAGTGCACCACTGTCGCGTATGGGCACTAAAAATCCGTTCACGCCGTCTTCCACCACGTCCCTGCAGCCTGCAGTGTCGGTCGTTATGATCGGTATTCCGGCGGCAGCAGCTTCGATCAGACTACGTGGTACCCCTTCACGATAGAAGCTCGGCAGCACCATCACATCAATGTCGCGTAGCAGGTCTGCGATGTCATCCACATGCCCCAGTGGCGTGATGATCTGCTCTTCACGCCATGCATCGACTTGTTCAGCTTGAACCGAATTTGGATTTCCGGCATCTGGTTCACCAGCAAGCAAGAATTCAACCTTGAAACCTTCTAGTTTGAGTTGCTTTGCCGCCGCAACATACTCGGCAATACCTTTCTCCCAGAGGAGGCGAGCAGCCAGTAGAACTTTGCTGATCCGGTGGGATTCCCTGCTCAGGGTAACTGGAGCAAATCGTGTTGTATTGACTCCCGAACCTGGAATCAGCCGGACATGGCTCGGGTCCGCTATCTCACTGGAAATGAGCGCATCCCGATCATCGGAATTTTGCAGGATAAGCCTGCAATTTCTACCACCGAGCGCAACACGCATAAGCATACGAACCAATGGCCGCAGAACGCGTGCCAACGCCTGCTGGCTCGCAAACACATAACCCAAGCCTGCCACGGCGCCAACGATCCCACGCACGCCGACGAAACGCGCAGCCAAGCCCCCATAAACCACGCACTTGATCGTGAAGTGGTGTGCGATATCTGGCTTTTCTGTCTGATATATCCGGATCAGCCGCCACAAGAGCCATGCCTCGCGCAGGGGGTTCAAACTGCGGCGTGCCATCGGTATGGGAATCCAGCGAAATCCCTCCGCTTCCAGTTTTTTTCCGTACGGCCCGGAAGGGGACACCATCACTACCTCCACTCCATGCGTACGTAAGCGTTTGGCCAGTGCGAGTCGAAAATTAAATAGATACCACTCAGTATTTGCAAAAAAAATAACCTTCATCAAGCTCGAACACTCATTCCATTTCGACTTCCAACCATGCCTGGAACATCAGCACGTCCCAAAGGTAATACTGCCAGTTGCGCGCGCCGGACAAGTGTTCATTCCACTTCCGCCGAATCGGCTCGGGGTTCAAGAAACCTTCCTGACGTAACCTTACCTCGCCCAGTAGCTGTTCCGCCCATTCCCTTAAAGGCCCACGCAGCCATGAATCGATCGGAATCCCAAATCCCATCTTAGGCCGCTCAATCAACTCTCGCGGCACATATTTGTATAACATCTGCCGCAGCAGCCATTTGCCCTGACCATCGCGAATCTTCATGTGCAGTGGTAACGAAAGAGAGAATTCAACCAGCCGGTGATCAAGAAATGGCACGCGGGACTCCAAGCTCACCGCCATGGAAGCACGGTCCAACTTGACCAGAATGTCATCCGGCAGATATGTCTGCATATCCGTCGTCATCATCCATTGCTCAAAAGTTTCCTCTGACTCGCGCCTGTCAAGCAATTGATCCAGAGCCGTCGGCGGCTCGTGTCCGCCGATGACTAAATTCTCCGGATCATCCCAGTGCGACACAAGGCGACGGTAAACGTCTGTATCCTTGGCCAGAGCTAGAACCTCCAGCGCCTTGTAGGCCTTGTCGCTGGGCTGGCTGACTTTGAGTTGTGGAATCAGTCTCCCAAGCGGACGCAAGAATGCATCAAGCATTGCCGGAGGCAGCGCCATCACGGAACTGGCAACGGCCCTACGCACGCCAAGCGGAATCTGATTCAGTTTGCGCCGCAGATTGCGTCCCAGGAAATAGCGGTTGTAGCCTCCGAACAACTCGTCCCCCCCATCGCCGGACAGGCTGACTGTGACATGCCGGCGCGCCATCTGAGAGACGAGAAAGGACGGTATCTGTGACGAGTCCGAGAAAGGTTCGTCATAAATAGTCGGAAGTAAGGGAATAACGCCTCGAACCTGTTCCGGCGTGACGTAAAGCTCAGTATGTTCCGTCCGCAGATGCCGAGCTACTGCGAAGGCAAACTCCGCTTCGTTGTAGTCCTTCTCTGAAAACCCGATCGTAAATGTCCGAACAGGACGCGTGTTTTGCGTCTGCATCAAAGCCACCACAACTGACGAATCAATGCCGCCGGACAAGAATGCGCCTAGCGGCACATCGGCCAATTGCTGGAGCCCAATTGCCTCGTTGCTGCGCCGCTCAAGTTCGGCCAGTGCCTCGGCGTCACAGCCATCGAAGGGTGTAGTTCGCCCCCTTTCCGCTTCCGTCTGCACCGACCAGTAGGGTTCGGGTACCGGTAAACGATGCTCCTGAGCATCCTCCAAGCATACTGTGAGGATGGTGCCCGGGGGCAGTTTCCAGACATTCTTGTAGATGGAATAGGGCGCTGGGATGTAGTTGTGGCGAAAGAGCAAGGTCAAAGCGTCACGATCAATTTCACCCTGCCAGGAAGGATTGGCTCGCAAGGCCTTGAGTTGGGACCCGAAGACCAGCGCAGACCCCGCCCAGCCGTAATAGAGTGGCTTTTCGCCCATGCGGTCGCGCATAAGATGCAGGCGCCGCTCGGTGCGATCCCATAGCGCAATGGCAAACATGCCGATGCAACGTTTAAGCGTCTTTTCCAGACCCCAAACCTCAAATGCGGCAAGGAGGGTTTCGGTATCAGAGTGTCCACGCCAATCATGCCCCGTTTGCTCGCTCACGGAAGATGGGCTAACTCCAAATGAAGTTTCTTCCAAGGCTCTACGCAAACTGATGTGATTATAGATTTCCCCATTGAAGGCGATGACAAAGCGCCCTGAAGCAGACGTCATGGGTTGATGCCCAGCACTGGAAACATCCAGAATCGACAGACGTCGATGCACCAAACCCACCCTGGCATCGGTGTCCACCCAGACGCCTGAATCGTCCGGGCCACGATAAGCGATGGCCTGCCCCATACCAAGAAGCATTGCTTGCCATTCAGCGCCCACAGCACCTTCACAATTTCCGAAAAATCCCGCAAAACCACACATAAATCGGTCAACCTCTAGTCTTTAGCACAATATCGAAGCCACTCACCAACAGATCATCATCGGATAGATGCCGAAACGAAGAGTCCAGTTTGGCGCGTGATGTCGGCAGTTTCCCCCAACGGACAACGCGGGGCAACCGACATTCAAAACCAGCTTGCTCGAATACTCCAAGCATTTCTCGAAAACGAATGCGATTGGTATAAAATCCGGAGTTGCGAAATAGCGCCCCCTCCCAAGTCGCCTCTGAAAACCGAAGGTTGTTGAGATTCCCTCCCAAGTGGTCCTTTAAGTCGACCCGGTGAACGCTGACGCCATCAGGCTTCAATATCCGTAACAGTTCGTCTGCCAGTCTTGTGAATTCGCCTTTTGGAATGTGCTCAAGCACGGCATTGGAATAACAAAAATCTACCGAAGCAGAAGGCATCTGTCCCAAGGATCGAACTCCTTCCGTCAAGTACGCGGCGGAACATTGCATGAGCATGTCATCCAGTGTCAAGGGTTCGCTCTTAAAGGGTAGGTCAAAGCCCTTGTGCCGCATGAAATCAAAAAGTCCCGCATAACCCACCATATTCATCGCGGCAAAAGCTCCTGCATCGACCAGCCAGACACGCGACGCGCCCAGGGATCGGGCTATCACAGCGCTGGAAAGAGAGTCTCCAGGACCAAGCTCAAGGACGCCGAAGCTATTTCCTGTTAGCTCCAGCCTTGGTATGGGCGATTGCGTGTCCAAAATACCAGCAGCTATTGCGTGTTCCAAGAATGTATCGAGTGCCCGCTGCGGCTGATTCATGTCGCCATGCTCGAATAACCCTAAGCGCTTCCAAAATGCGTATGGGATTGGAAGACGGGCCAGCACGACTTTGGCAACGATGCGTGCCCACCATGGAATGCTTTTCCTGCGAACACTCATAGCACCAACTCGAATAGCAATGTCATGATCATTCACTCGCCGTATTTTCTTGCCATTTTTCTAGCCAGTCCTTGTCGCGCAAGATATCGGTAAAAATCTTCGTAACGTCTGACCACTACGCCAATTTCAAATTGTTGGGCAACCCTCATTCGCGCACGCCCACCTAGCTCCTGACGTTCGGCGCGCGGCAACGCAAGTAGCTCTCTTACACCTCTTGCCAAGCCAAGCATATCTCTTGAGGCAACCACCTGGCCAGTGTCTCCAACGATGAATGCACTATCACCAACATCCGTGACCACGCAAGGAACGCCGCAAGCCATGGCTTCGCCCAATACGTTGGGAAAGGCCTCGCCAATTGAAGAGGAGGCCAGTACATCCAGAGCAGCCATCAAACGAGGGACATCATGCCTCGGACCTAATAGATGCATAACTTGCGACAAACCAGCCGCGGCAATCGGTCTAGCTAATGCACGATTCGATTCATCTATTTCACTACCAGCAAGAACAAAGTGGACATCCGGTCGCTGCTCATGCAGTTGCGCTGCGGCCTCAATAAAGCCGATGTGATTCTTTTGGACGTCGAAGCGGCCAATCAATCCAACAAGCGGGGCTTCGGACGCCACACCCAATTCTTCGCGCAAAGACAGTCTTGCACTCGGATCCGATTTGAAGAGAGACAGATCAAACCCATTCGGAATAACCAACATCTTCTCATTTGCATATCCGACACCAACGTGAACCTGGCGCGCGATGTCAGAGCAGCAGAGAATCATGTCAGGAATACTGCGCGAAAGCCATGCGCAGGCCTTTACGATCGCAAGGGTGAGCTGCTTGTTCTCATTCGGGCTAAGATTGCTATGGCGAATACACCACCCAACTGCGGGTACCCCAGCCAGTCGCGCGGCTAGACCTCCCATAAGATCAGCGTGGTACATCCATGTATGTACAACATCAGGTGCGATTTCGCCTAATCGCTGCTTCATCCGCCAGAACGCCGCTAAGTTAAGCTTCCCAGGTGCCATGTCAAAGCTCTCTACAGGCACACCCATGGAGCGAATGCGCGCACCGATTTCCTTGACTGGAGCAAGAGAAATTAAATACGGAGAGAATTCTGGCGACAGGCGCTCAATCACCTTTAGCAGCATCGACTGGGCACCGCCAATAGTCGTGCCAGTAATTACAAACACGATCTTCATAGTTGGCTAAATTGGCTATCGGTGGCGATGTTGGCTGAAATAAGATCCGTTAATCAATTGAATCGCAGGGCACCAGCCAATCTTCGTGCCAGAACTTGGAGGCTAAAGTGCTGTTCAACCACTTGCCTTCCATGGATTCCCATGTCTTTTGCCAAAGTGTCATTCCGAAGAATCTCAACCAGACCATCCCCCCATTGAGCGGCCGATGTCGCCGGAATGCCAAAGTTGCCCAAGGAAAAGACCTCTGCGTTCATCCCTACAGGGGACGCTACTACCGGAACTTGGCAGGACATGTACTGAAGCATCTTATAGCTGCATTTTCCGCGCGCCCATGCCGAGTCAGCCAACGGCATTATGCCAACATCCATTGATTGGATGGCATCAATCTCAATATCTTCGCTCCACTTGACGAAATCGACGCGATCACCAGGAACCGCCTCAAAAACTGGAGCTTCATCGCAAACAACTAGCAACCGAGAATCCGGCACAACTGCCATTACCTTCGCGAGCGGCACATCAATGGCACGCAAGTATTGCAGGTTCCCGGCAGTACCGATCCATCCAATTCGCTTGGCGCTTCGCGCACCTTCGCCAGCCGGCAAATATCGAGAAGTATCGATTGCTGTAGGGATGATCGTCACATCGCTGTTCCAGTCACCAAACCAATTGGCGAGATACTCGTTGCCACATATAACTCTATCTGACACCTTGGCTAGTCGCCTCGCAAATCCGCCCCCTCGATGCAAGAAAATCGCATCGTCCACGTCCAGAACCCGAGGTGACTTTGTCAATGACTCAAGTGTGAAAAACGTGGATAACATTTCACGTTGCAACAAGACAACATCATAGCTGTGAGATCGCGCAACCAAAGGCACCATTCCAGCAAGCGCAGCAAGACCCCAAAATGGTCTCTGCCATATCTGTTTAGGTGGATACTGGCCGAACGGTGAATGCATCTCGTCAACAATGACGCCTTGCGATTGGAGACGCGGGACATACTGTCGAACTCGAAAACGTGCACTCGGCACCGCTATACCACCAGTGAATGCCGCCACTCTAATTGCGCGCGTCAATTGAAAATTACCAGTCCATAAAAAGCGCCGGAGCCATCATTTCCCAAGTTTCCCTGTACACATTTGCGTACCCGGCTAAGGCTAGCCAAATCACAAACCCCGACCGGAAAAATCCTGAACGGTCCTGAGCAAATAGAACTACCATTGCATAGAGATAAAGAAACCAAGCGAATTCCAGAATTCGAATTACATAAGTCGAAATAGGCAACGCCGCCCCAAAAGCGGTTGCGCAAAGCAACGCAGCCATAAATAGTGCTGACGGAAACTTGGAAATATCCCATACGGCTTGACGACCGAATATCCAGCCTGCAGCCATTGCCAATATCAAAATCGTTGTTACTGGAAAAAAGAAGTTATTGGTTGTACCTTTGTCGTAGAGATAGTCAGCGGAACGATTAACTCCTGTTACAACATCTAATGTATAAACAATATCGAATAAGACAATTGCCAGATACATTCCCGCAGCGGTAACAAGCAACAATATTAAGAAGACGTCCAAACGACGTGGTTTCGTAAGCCACAACATACTGATTGGGACCAACGCCGAAATATGGCTCAGCACAGCCAAAGCGGTGATAACAGATCTCCTACCAAACGATACCCCGCCGATAAACAATAGCCCCAAGAATCCAAGCGATAATCCGGCCCGAATGGCCGCAAACTCAAGTCCCGGGGCCAACAAGATGGAGTAAACACCAAGGAACAGCGAAGAATATCGAAGCAGACTGAGTGCAAGAAAAAACTTGGTGCCCACAGACAGAACGGCAATGACTAAAAATACATTATGAGGGTCATCTGAGAACAAACCCGTAAACAGCACAACTGAGGAAAAAAAAGGATCCTTCGCCACCGTCACTAAAGAATCGATATCGTCAACCTGTTCCTGGAAAATATTATCGATAATAAGAAGATACTCTGCATAATCGAATCCATATGGTCGAAACCCCGCACTTATAGCCAATAGCACTGCAATACACGTACACGCAATCACATCGTGTTTTCGCGAAAAAAGCGAAAATCCACAAAGGACTAGTAGTACGAGAATGTAAAGTGCGGATGGTGGCATTTTTATTTCACACGACTAAGCAAGCCGAAAGGCTTTGCAGCATACAAACGGAAAGTAATTTGTGGTTCTGGAAGAAGAATGAGCGGGTGCCATGCACCCGCTACAGTACGAAGGCTAATGCCGAGGCCGACCGGTTCGACTACATCGAACCGTTCTATAACCGGAGACGCCGCCATTCCACGCTCGGTTACGCCTCGCCAATCAAATTCCTTGAAGACTGGATCAGCACTCAGCATGACCAGAAGTTGACGGCATAATGCCGTTGGGTTGGAAGACGAAGAACAGAGGGAACCTCAGTTTCGCCTGTCTGAGTATCATAATTTAGCAATGTTTGGAACCTTGCCGAAACAGGGAGATGAACCTTACTGCTACGCTATCCCACCCGTAATTCTCAGCCTCGCGCAAAAATGAATCTATCCTGTTCCTGCGGTCAGAAGTCTTCAAGACACAAAGGCGGATCGCGGAAACTATTGACTGCACGTCACGATTATTGACCAGCCACGCGGTTTCTGATGTTGCCCCCATATAACCGGTTGTAACTATCGCAACGCCACATGCGCCGGCTTCCAGCACTGGATAGTGCGGAGCGCCATGCTGGCCAGTGCCTGCCGCCACAAGCACATCAAGGCTGCGGTAATACTGTGCCAACTCGACATCATTTTTGGGTACTACAACCTCACATCGGCTGTGATTCCAGTTCTCGGGCAGATTACCGTAAGCTACCCTCAAGAGAAAGCGTCTGTCATTCTTATATAACTCACCAAAGGCGCGCAAGGCATAAATTGTGCCCTTGATCGGCTCGATTCGACCGATACATCCAATAACAATAGTTTCAGCACTCGTGAGATCCTTTTCCACGCCTTTCGGCCTGAAAATACTCAAGTCAAGCCCAGGCGGTACAAACTCCTTGGCTCTTAGATTCTTGTAACGGAAGTAGACAGGAGAGTTGACGATCCTATCCAGCGGCAAGTGGTAAGAAGCCGCAGACACGATTGCCGCCAAGACACCTTTGAATGTGTTTTTCTCCAAAGAAAACTCGGGCTCATACGCTTGTACGTAATACACTTTCTTTGCGCTCCCGCACGATGCAAGCGCAACCGGCCATGCCGTGAGTGAGTGATTGGCCAGAATTACGTCATACTGAAATCCAATCTTCTTCAAACCAAAAATTAGCGACCTAAGATTGTAGTGCCAGCTCGATTTAGCTATGGTCTGACGCGTTTGAGAGGGGACAGCACCAACACCAACCCATAAAATTGTTGCGCTTGTCGGAAAATATGGGGCAACGCTGCTGTCTGGACACAGGAATACAACCTTATGATCGCATCTGAGCCAGGCGTTCGCGAGTTCAGAAAGGACGCGAGCCCCTCCGGAGCGACCAAACCCGAGAATCGGAATAAGAATATTCAAATCTGCTCCGGAGTGCTATCCATTTTTTCAATTTCATACCGTACCAGCGCAAGCATTACCAATCCATATATTGCGTAATTTACAAAATGGGCGATCGCTGCACCCTGCAATCCAAACTGACCAGCGAAATACCAGCAAAGCAGCACAAAAGTTAGCGAAAATGCTATCTCTGTAATTATAAATGCTTTCGTCATTGCGCGGCCGATCAGTATGTATCCCAGCACGAATGATGCGATCTTCACAATATCGCCGGCCAATTGCCAGGCAAACAAGTCCGACATCGGCGCGAATTCAGGAGTAAAAAACCAACCGACCAGTGTGTTTCTTAATAGGTAAATGGCTATAGCGGCGCCCGTTGCAATCGGCAACGCGAATCTGGCGACAGTGGCCATCTCGTCTTTCATCAGATGTCCCTGCCTGATTTCCGCAATCCTCGGCAGGTAATAGATCGACAGCGGCATAGTAATGAGCATGAGATAGGTTTCACTAATCTTCCACATTGCCTGCCAGTACCCTGCTGCTGCCCATCCAATTGTTTCGCCAAGGTTGTTACGAATCAGCATGTGGGATATCGGCACGCACAGCGCAGTTGTCAGCGTCATGATCGCGTAACTGGCGAGACTGCGAAGTGATTCCCTATCAACTCCTCCCGAAAAATACTGCCGCTTGAACCAGGGCATGCGGACAAACAGCGTTGCCGATGCCAAGATAGATACGGCAGGATTGACCGCAACTGCAATCAGGGCTCCGCGAACACCGAATGCCACGGATAGCCCACCAATAACAAGCAACCCAAGCAAACTGCCTGCGATATTGGCGAAAACAAATGAGTTAACCTCCTTTTTCCCGTTGAGAATTGCCAGCAAAACGGCATTTATTCCCATTCCAGGTAACGCGACCACAAGCCAGACGAACACATCTGCGAGATCGTGACGCTGAAAAAGCCATGCCGCCAGCGGATCCTTGAGGGCCAGCAACAACACGCCCACAAGAATTGAAGACACTGTTGCAAGTCGAATCGCGGTGCGCCAGATAGCACGCTGCCTGATTTCGTCATCGAAATATTCAGCGGTACCTTTGGTCACCCCATTACCAATCACCCCGCCCGCAAGACTCGCAAATATTGATACGACACTCTGTAGTTGGCCAATAAGCGCATACCCGGCAGGCCCAACAAACACAGCAAGTATTTTGTTGAGGGCAAGTGCACATGCCACACGAATGATTACGGCAATCGAATTCAGCAGACTGGTACGAACAAGGGTCATGGAATCAGACGGTGGCGAGCATGGAATCAGCGTGCCTGACTGCATCGGTAACTGCAACCACCTGCCCGTCCGACATATGGGGGCCAAGAGGCAAACTGAGAACGGTATCGTGAATCTGCTCGGCAACAGGGAATGCACCGCTGACAAATCCCATCTCGGCGTACGCCGGTTGAAGATGAGGCGGCACGGGGTAGTGAATCATTGTCGCAATGCCCATACCAGATAGTTCTGCCTGCAAAGCCACCCTCGCCGGCGTGCGGATGACAAACAGGTGCCAGACTGGCTCTGCCCATTCGGGAACCGCAGGAAGGCCCACTTTCGCATCACGGAGTTCGTTGAGGTAGCGAGCGGCGATACTACGGCGACGGTCGTTCCATGCATCGAGGACTTTGAGCCTTACACGAAGTATCGCGGCCTGAATCGGATCGAGACGACTGTTAAAACCCTTGACCTCGTTCGCGTACTTGACCCTGGATCCGTAATTGCGCAATAGACGAAGCCTGTCTGCAATTTCAGGGGTGCTTGTCGTCACCGCACCCCCGTCGCCGAAGGCGCCAAGGTTCTTGCCGGGATAGAAACTCCAGGCGACAGCATCACTGTGGTTGCCTATCCGCTTTCCTTTGTATTTGGCACCATGAGCCTGCGCTGCATCCTCAAGAACCAAAAGACCGTGCTTGCGGGCGACAGCCAGGATCGGGTCCAGGTCAGCGGGCTGCCCATACAGGTGCACCGGCAATATGACCTTGGTGCGTGGAGTGATTGCGGTTTCAATCCTCTCCGGGTCAAGGTTGTACGTATTTTCATTTGGCTCGACAGACACCGGAATGGCACCACAATGACTGACCGCCAGCCACGTCGCAATATAGGTATTCGATGGAACGATAACTTCATCCCCGGGTCCAACCTCCATCGCCTTCAAGGCTAGGTGGAGTGCGTCCAGGCCGTTGGCAACGCCTACACATTGGCTCGCACCAGTGTAGTCGGAAAATTCGTTCTCGAACGCTTCGACTTCCTCGCCAAGTACATACCAGCCACTCCGAAGAACTCGCTGAATCGCCTCGTTGGTCTCATCTTCGAGTTCAAGATAGCCTGCCTTCAGGTCAAGAAAAGGAACCCTCATGCGTTGATGGCTCGCAGGTATTCCTCATAGCTGCGGTAATACGCATCTTCACTGTATCCCTCCGAGGCCAGAACCATGCAGACAGCACCGGATGAAAAATTTTCCAACTCGCGCCAGACAGTCGGCGGAATCAGGACGGCCTGATACGCACGATTCAAGGTGAATTTCTTTCGAGTATTACCATCGTCGAGTATCAGATCAAAACTACCCATTACCGCCGTAACCAATTGGTAACATGTCTTGAGCGCATGTCCAGCACGGGTTTCACCACCTGGCACATCATAGAGGTAGAACACACGCTTGATGTCAAATGGGATATGCCGACCTCCCTCAATGAAGGTCAGGTTTCCGCGTGGATCGTGGATTTTTGGTAGCTCAAGAATTCGGCACGCGTCCAGGGACATTATTGATTTCACTTTCTAACTTTCTTAAAACGTGGCGAGTAAGCACCCTGATCCAGCAGCAATACTTTTGTAGGTACCTTGTAGGCCGCAAGCTTGGCCAAGCACGCCTTGCGAACTCTTAGGCGCAAGCTCTCGATGGGTTCTGGAACAGCGAGGGTGACACGGGCCACCACAATCTGGCCAATTAGCGGGTGCACCTCACCAGCCACCACCGCCTCGGTAACGTTTTCCAAGCCAATAATGACATCTTCAACTTCGGCCGGATAGACTTTCTGGCCAGCGACATTGATAAGATCGGTGATGCGCCCCAAAATCCGAAAGTACTCGCCATCCACTTCAACCCTGTCCTGAGTATTGAACCAGCCCTCTTCATTGAATCCGGAAGACGCGTTGAGATATCCGACCATACGGTAGTCGGAGCGAATCCATAAAATCCCATCTACCACTTTGGTCTCAAAACCAGCACCACCGATGCGCACCCATAAAGAACCGTCAGGACGCGATTGCGAACGGAGAACGCCAACTTCAGAAAGCCCATAGGTCTGCTGCAGCTCAACTCCGCAGAAACGCGCACGTATCCGATCGAGCGTGACCTGCGGCATGGTTTCTGTGCCATAGGTAATACGTTTAAGGGAGGTCAGATCGTAGCGAACTGACAGGTCGGACGCGGCAAGCAGCGTTAGAAAGGACGGCGTCGTTGGTAGCAGATCGACGCGATATTTCTCAATAGCGGCGCAGATAGCCTGTACTGAGCGATTTTCCGTGGTAACCACTGTCCCCAGACTGCTTGTAATAGCGAGAATGGTGTTGATGCCACCAAAGTGGTCGAGCATCAAGAAGGGGATCGCCACCGCAGGGTTACGCGGAATGCGAAACTTCTCCATCACCCGCTCGAAGTCATGCAGCATACCTTTGGGCTTGCCGGTGGACCCGGAAGAGAAGAGAACGAGACCAGCGCGCTTCACGGCTCGAAACTCGTCAAGCATGGAGTTAACTGCCCGCATACAGCGGGCTTCGATGGCCCAGTTCAATCCATCGGGTGCAAAGCTGATGCAGTGATCACAACCCGAGATGGTCAGCGCTTCAGACTCTTCGATCACCGAGCCTCGCGTCAGCGGCACCACGATGCAACCCAGCGAGGCCAACGCCAATATCATGCAGAACACGTCTGGCGCGTAGTCAGCGATCACCACCACCGTGTCAGCCTGTTTCACGCCACGATCCCTCATTTGCTGTGAGAAACCAGCAATGCCGCGTGATATTTCGGAGTAGGAATACAACCTGCCCTTGTGGACAAAGGCGGTCAGTTCAGGCGGCGCCTTCGCAAATCGATCGAGCAACCAGTCCATGTCAGACTGCGAGTTGCTTGCCTAGCACAAACACGATCCGCTCGCCGCAAGCGATCCTGGCATTCAGCCTGCCTCCCGCGCCGTCGCCTGCCAAATTGACGTTCAGCCGATTGACCATCGCCTGTTTTAGGGCATCTACATTCAACATAAGCACGCTTCTTCCTTTTTTGTAGAAAGAAAGGAAACATTTTCTCCTATTTGGCAGCAAGAAGGCTTCCCCATGAAAAGCCAACTCCAAAGCCACAGAGAAGCAACCGGCTGCCTTTTGGAAGTGTCGTTCGCGAAAAATAGTCTTTGATAAGAATTGGGATAGAGGAAGAAACCGTATTACCGACAGTTTCTATATTTGAGAAAATTTTGCTATCAGCGACGTTAAGCTTCTTCCCGATGCTCTGTAATGCCAGACGACTGGCTTGATGCAATAAAAATTGGTCGATTTGTTCAGCTTCAAGACCATTCTTGTGAAGCAGTTCAAATATCTGTTTGATCACCCGATCATTTACCAAATTTAAAACCTGCAAACCATCCATATATATTTTGTCGTTATAGCCAGATTCAGCTTTCGACAAAAATGGCTGTCTGTTCCCACCTGACTTTATGATGAATTTATCCCATCCCTTACCGTCGGAGGCGCACTGAAAATCCTCAAAAGAACCAATCAACGGAGTAACATCCCACTCATTGGCGTTTCCTATCCAGGACGCCGATGCGCCATCACCAAAAAGCATCCTGGTCGAACGATCATTTTCTTCAAGATATTTTGAATAGGTGTCGGCAGTAACCAGCAGCACATTCTTGGTTACGCCTGCTTTGATAAAACTTGAGGCCATGAGGAGGCCGTATATATATCCTGAACAGGCAAGGTTATAGTCAAAGACTAGAACGTTGTTTTTGAGACCCAAATCTCGCTGCAGCAAGAATGCATTTGAAGGCATCATATAGTCAGGAGACTGGGTACAAAAGATGATTCCATCAATCCTGTCAATCAATGATGGGTGCCTATTCAGAAGACTCTTTGTGGCAATCAATGCTAGGTCATATGCAGTCTCATCGTGGCGGGCTAGTCGCCTTTCAAGAACTCCAGTCCTTTTTTCAGTTTGGTCAATTTTCCACTCCGGAAAGTTCTGACGAAAAAAACTGTTTTTGACAACTTGTTCAGGCAAGTAGTATTCAATGTCTAGAAGAGAACCTGGAAATTGATTCATAGCCTCTCTCAAACCAGCCCCAAGAATTTCAATAGCGCACGGTTCTCGATACGAATCGACTCCCCGTCGGCTGCATTGCCGTGGCCGGGATAAATAATGCGATCGACAGTCAATCGATCCCAAAAACTCAGAATGGTTTGTTTAAGCAATTCCGCATCCTCACCTGGGAGCGCTGACAGACCGACCCCTCGACTGTATATCGTGTCGCCAGTAAACCATGCATCACCAAATTCGATCACGCAGGATCCGGGCGTATGTCCCGGCGCCGCATGATAAGTCAACGGTTCGCCGCCGAAGTTGATACAGAACTGGTCTTCTATGCAAGTTACGTCTGGTAACTCGATCTTTTGCGGGATATTGAAAACAGTCAGCAAGAAATTGGAGGCCTTCAAGATACGCATATCCGCTTTGTGCATGAAGACTTGGCAGCCGTACTTTGTCTGGAAATAGGCGGCGCTACCCACATGGTCGAAATGCCCGTGGGTGCACAGCACGGCCTTAGGGTGCCAACCGTAAGCGCCGAGGCGATGCTCGATCGCCTCGCGGTCCAGTCCAGGGTCCACCACAACGCACGTGTTATCCGCTCCCATCCTGAGCAGATAGGTATTGGAGTGAAAGCCGCGGTTTGCGACGGTGCGAACATCTTCGTACGGCCAACTGCCAACCGAATTCACAGTCAGTTTACCCCGCCGAGAAACACCGTCTGTGCCGTAATGTAACCGCTGCGCTCAGAGGCAAAGAAGTCGATTACGTTCAAGACGTCGTCGGCGGTAGCGTAGCGCGCAATGGGCAAGCCGGCAATCAGTGCATCCACTTTGTCACGCGGTAACTGGCTCAGCATGTCACTCTCGATCGCTGTGATACCCAGCGTGTTGCAGGTGACGTTCATGAGGGCGAATTCCTTGGCCATCACATTGGCCAAGGTGCCGATCGCTGCCTTGGTGGCAGCGTAGATCGAGTCGCCAATCGGCTCCAGGCTCACAGCCATGGATCCGATGTTGATGATGCGGCCCCACTTGGTGCGGCGCATCAGCTTAGCGGCTTCGCGCGATACGAGAAAGGTTCCGAACAAATTGGTGTCGAGCATGTTTTTGGCGGCTGACGCCGGCATGATCATCGAATACTGTGAGGTCAGCACCGCAGCGTTATTGACGACAATGTCCACTCTCGAGAACTGCTTGCGTACAAACTCGAAACCGAGTGCGACTGAGTCAATATCGCGCACATCCACCGCTACGTGGTGATAGCGAGAGTGTGGCTCGCCCGCGTCATCGTGCCTGCTAAAACCCACAACCTCCGCGGCGTTTTTCAGGAAGTGCTCAGCCACCATGTGGCCCACACCCCGGCGAGCGCCCGTGACTAGAACCACCTTGCCTTCGTACACCCGACCTACTCCGCCAACAGTTCGAGCAAATAGTTCTTCAGCGCTGTCACACTAGTGAAAGGCACCGGGTCGCGGCTCATCGCACGGTCATCGGTTAGGCTGATGGATTGGCCGAACTGGTCTGAGAACAGCGTTTCCAGATCGACGATCACTGAGACCAGCGAGAGCGAATCGAGGACCGAACCCTCGCCGAATAAACAGGTGTCGGGGCCAACCGCAATCTGCTCGTCTGGCCCGCGCTCTTCGTTTAGCGAATTCAACGCCCTATAGATAGTCTCGATAACTGCGGCATCGTTATTGTTCACCTTATGATCCTCATTTTTATTCAAGGTTTTGCCGCGTTGCGACGCCCGGCGGCAATTAGCGAGTTCATGCGAGGCAAGGCGATCTTGCGGTATTCGTCGGCGAGCATGCCAACCATCACTGCATCTTGAAAATGTCCATTAAGAAAGTAGTGGTTGCGCAATCTTCCTTCTTCCCTCATGCCCAAGAACGTCTGCCACTTCATCATAAGCCCGTTGGCCGCCGCAATGGTGCCATACACTCGAAGCAGTTGAAGTTCGTCGAATACAAGTTCGTACACAAGCTTCATCGCCTCGACCGCGGCTGGAATTCCGCGTACGGCCTCTTCGTCTCCGATCAGAAAGCGGCCAGGCTCGGCATGGCGGTGAACCATGTCAATGCCTGAAACTGACACCATTCCGACTGGCGTGCCGCTCTTAAGTACGATGATGAAATTATATTCGGAGGGCGGTCGCGAGGCCAGCCAGGCGGCTTGCTCCTCTACCGTTTGCGCACCGCGGTTCAAGTTAGCTGCACGGTCGCTCTGTCTCCAGCGAAACGTCAGTGCGGCATCGTCAGGGGTCAGCGGACGCAGGTTAACGAACTCGCCTTTAAGCGTGATGTTCATAAATTCAACTCTTCTGACCAACTAAAGTATCTATATATTACAAACGTTAAATTATAAGCGCACTCCACGTTTTATGCTCACTGCTTGATCAAATACGCGGCAAATGCCATCGAGATTGTTGACTGTGCTCATCCGGAACGCCCGGAGTCCGGCAGGGCTTTGCCGCAGGGCAATCGCATGAACGTTACGTCAATCCGAGCAACTCGGCCCGATAGGCATCGGAAGTGGCGGCGATGAGACGGCGAACTTTGAGACCACCCTTGCGCTTGGTGGGAGCAAGACGGATGAGGTTCAAGGCGAAATGGCGCAGCACGGCGAAGTTGTGAGCAGCATGACCGGTACGCGCCCGCATCGGGTCGTCGCCAAAGACCACATCCATGCACCGGTGCAGGCTGTTCTCCACCCGCCAGTGCTGACGTACCGCCCGATTCAGTCGCGCGGCGTTGACAGGCAGGCTGGTGATGTAGAAGCGATGCCCCAGTGTGGTTTTGCCCTTGATGGTGCGCTCCGAGGCAATCACGGCAAACGACTTCAGGTCGGGCCACCGTTCCGGAGCATGCAGGCACTCGATCTGGTCGAAGACATAACAGCGACGTACTTCCAGCCGGCCGTGATCCTTCTTCACGACCTCGTCGAACCCATGGCGCGTCCGATCCGGCGCGGGCTGAAACGCGCCGAAGAAGTCTTGCGTCGAATCGGCCAGCGTAGGCTGGTTGTCCTTGACCGACAGAATATGGTCCGCGCTCCGATTCCGAATGGCTTGGGCGATGTTGGGCTGGGTGCCCATGGCGTCGATGGTGACGATGCAGCCTTCCAGTGCCAGGGTGGCCAACAGTTCAAGGATCGCGGTCTTCTCGTTCGATTTCTCCGCCGTCGCGCGCTGTCCCAGCACCAGACCTGCTCCGGCGGTAAAGGCACTCACCAGGTGCGGCGGCGTGGCGTCCACCTTGCCCTAGCGTCGACTGGTCTTGCCGTCGATGGCGACAACTTCGCCGTTCTCCAGCGCCGGCGCTATGCTGCTCACCCAGCGCCGAAAGGCCGTCCCGAATTCTTCGGCATCAATCGCCGCGAAGACGCGACCAACGGTGTCGTGCGACGGGATGCCATTCTCCAGCTTTAGATACCGCCGGAACCAGTCCAGTTTTTCCTCCGCCCAGGCTTCGATTTCGACAAAATCGTCTGCGCCTGCCAGTACCCCACACACAGCAACCATCCGCAGTTCCACCAGATCGTGATCCACTTTCGCGGCCTGTCTCGGGTCGCGAACGCCTACAAACACATCTTCCAGCCGCAGTTTGCCTTCCGTCTCCATGGGGCACCCCAAAAAGACAGAAAGCTACACAAATCAAATCCCTGTGAACAGCCCCTTCTCAATCCATTGATCGTGAACGACTATTTCGTCGGTTCACGACGGTGTCATTCATGCGATTGCCCTGGGCTTTGCCGTCGATGGCAATCACTCGTCCGGCCACCGCCGGACAGATATCTCCCATCCACTGCTCGAAGCAGGTTTCCAGTTCGTTCGGCGCGAGCGCTTCAAACACCCGGCGAATCGTGTCGTGGCCGGGGATGCCGTTGCGCAATCTCAGGTACCGTCGCACCCAGGACTCCCGCGCTCGCCCCCAGTCCTCGATATCGTCCCAGCCTTCTGCGCCCGACATCACGGCGCACAGCGCCAACACCACGACGTCCAGCAGGTCATTGGTCCGTACGCCCTTCCACCCTCGCCAAACCGCTCGAGCAGCCCCGCGATCGCGTTTTCGTCCATTTCTCGACCCCAAATGTCGAGAGT
>ORJL010354251.1_pt1 | contig 31963 bp, 44 predicted proteins | sample 1779941 | NCBI WGS metagenome assembly ORJL01 (sample SAMEA104232317, study PRJEB22302) | groundwater metagenome | biome: forest; feature: aquifer; material: groundwater | place: USA | collected 2011-08-07 | depth 5.8 m | reverse complement strand
GCGAATGGGCCAATTTCAATTTAGCACAATATGCAAAGTTTAGGTATTGCAATCCAGCATATACGCTGATACCATTATGGTGGATACAATACGAACGAAAGAATATGCGGATTTTGTCGGAAAACTGAAAGAAGCTCGTCTTGAAGCAGGTTTGCGGCAGATAGATGTCGCTAAAAAGTTGAAGCGCACGCAATCGTGTGTGTCCCGTGTTGAAGTTGGCGAGCAGAGGTTGGATATTTTGGAGTTAAAAAAGTTTGCGGAGTTGTACGCAAAATCAATTGACTTTTTCGTGAAATAACCAATATCCACTTTTCGCATTGCGGGGGGGCGTAAGTGATACGATAAAGTAGTTGTGGAAAACTAAATCTGTAACACCATTTTTATAAAAATATGGACCAAAATAATGAGCCGTCAAAAATAGTCTTTGAGAGCGAGGAATTTCAACGACCTAGTCAATCTTTTCAAACGCCAACGCCGAAAATCGTTCAGTGGGTCATCAGGTATTCTGGTGGCTATATCAAGGACGAAAAACAGGCGCAGTACGTGTTGTTTGGCGTGGTGGCGGTAGTAGTAGTTATGTCAATTTATATAGCTATCCCCAGTGCCTCGAAGGGCACCATAGATCATAAACCTGGTGATGAACTGCTTGTCCCGGGTGTCTTAAATCGATGAAAAAGATACACAAAAACGGTTTCACCCAGCACTATAAGAATAGTGCTGGGTTTACACTCATCGAGCTTCTCGTGGTGATTGCTATCATTGGAATTTTGTCTTCGGTGGTTCTTGCCTCACTCAACACTGCCCGATCAAAGGCAATGGACGCTGCGCGCAAGTCAGATTTGCATACCCTGCAAGTCGCGCTCGAGATGTATTACAACACCTGCGGCACCTATGTCATATCAGCGGGTTGTGGAGGCACTGCGTATGGGTCTGGTGGATGGGGATGGTTGAATTATAATTACGGCACTGGCACTATGGGCATAGGATTTAAAAACAACAGTCTTGTCGGGAAGGAGATTGTCGATCCTTCGGGCGCTACAACCGGCGCGAATGCCTACATGATTGGCACCGGTTCGAATTATTATACGATTTGGGCGACTATTCAAAACCCAACGGCACAAGATACAGCTACACTAAGTACATGTGTTCGTAGTGACTACGATAATTACTCAGGCGCGGGAACGCAGAATTATTGCGTGAGTAGTAATTAATTCCTGAAATATGGCAGAAGACGGCTCCAAAAACGAAGAACAGCGGAGTCAAGTGAGCGAGCAGAAATGCGGATGGTGAATGTGGGAGCAATCCACGCCGTTTTATAATTTCTCCTAAAAATGGCGGGGGTTTTTGTGCGGGGGGAGGGGGGGTCAAGCACATATAGACTAGAGCCTCGCCATTCCTTTTGGAAATTGGTTTGGCGAGGCACCTTTTGTATTTGCATTGAACGGCTCATTTCTTCCCATGTGAGCCGTTAGGCGGGAAGATTTGAGCCGTTCCCGCCCGAGCCCTGCCGCTCCATTCCATTCTTCAATGCCCTCCATACTGGAGCAGTACACCCTGTGGCTCTTTTGTTTCGCTTCGCTCACAAAACAGCTCACAAGGTCTTGCGAACGCTCCGCGTTCTCACCCCCGCCAAAACAAAAATGCATAGGAAGCGGCAGGGCGAAGGGCGGCCCCGCGCATTGCCCGTCCGAAGCGCAGCGCGGAGGAGGGAGTCAGGGCTTCCGCTCGAAAAAGGTTCGCGCAAAGGATATAATGACCCCGCCATGCTAGAATTAAGGGTCAGGGAACAGTCTTTATTTATCAGGTAACGCATACACGCAATGAAAGTTGAACAAAAATCTTGGACAAAAGCCGACGGTTGGGTTGATGTATCAAAAGGAAAGTTGCCCGAAACCCCGCAGTGGGTACTGGTGTTCGGAGGACGCAAACTCCTAGAAGAAGGAGAAAGGTTCAAAGAGGTGAAAGCGATGTATCCAAAGTCGCGTATTCTCTCCTGCTCCACCGCCGGCGAAATTTTAGATACGCGAGTGCGCAACGATTCAATTGCGCTGTCGGCTGTATTTTTCGAGAAAACTATGCTTACGTTCTCTGAAGCTGCAGTAGAAAAGGGAGAGGATAGCTATGAAGCTGGCCGAAAACTTGCGAACGACCTTAAAAAAGAGGGATTGACGCATGTTATGGTATTTTCCGACGGCTTGCGGGTGAACGGAACGAAACTGGTGAGGGGCTTCAACGATGTTCTCCCGAGCGGCGTATCGGTGACTGGAGGACTCGTCGGCGACGGCGCCGACTTCAAGAAAACGCTGGTCGGTCTCGACGAGAGCGGAAAGGAAGGCAACATAGTGGCAGTCGGATTTTATGGTCCTGCGCTAAAGGTTGGGTATGGATCTCTCGGAGGATGGGATCCTTTTGGGATTGAGCGCACAATCACAAAGTCAAAAGATAATGTTCTCTACGAGCTCAACGGTCAGCCCGCACTCAAACTCTACAAAGAATACCTGGGAGAGCAGGCAAAGGGTCTGCCCGGCACGGGACTTCTTTTCCCCTTGCGTCTGCGCCTTAAAAACGGGGGAAAAGAAGTAGAGGTCGTTCGAACCATTTTGGGAATCAACGAAGCAGATCAAAGCATGACGTTTGCCGGAGATATGCCCGAGGGAACGCCCGCGATGCTCATGAAGGCGAATTTTGAACGACTAATCGATGGCGCCTCCGGGGCTGGCAGTATGAGTATAGAATCGCTTGGCTCCGGGAAGGCCGAGCTCGCGATTCTCATCAGTTGCGTCGGAAGAATAATGGTGCTTAAAGAACGCGTGGAGGAAGAGATAGAAGCGGTTCGGGCCAAAATAGGAAACGAAGCGGCGATTGTGGGGTTCTACTCGTACGGCGAACTTTGTCCGGTAGCGCCGACGGAAAAGCAGTGCGAGTTGCACAATCAAACGATGACAATCACCACCTTCCGAGAAGAGTCCCAACCGTGATGCATCACGTTCTCGAACGCCAGCTTAAACGTTTTCTGGGAACGTCGGAATTAGAGAAAATTCCGGCGGAATGGAGGACGTTTCTCCAAGCGGTGAGCGATACGTATTCTCACTCTGACGAAGACCGGGCATTGGTGTTGCGCTCATTGGAGTTGAGTTCGGGGGAGTTCGCAGAACTCAACAAAAGACTCCATTCGGAGAACGAGATCATTGAGCAGAAAGTGCGGGACCGAACAGAGGCGCTCACGAAAGCAAATGAGGAGCTTCGGACACTTGATAAACGCAAGTCGGAGTTCCTCTCGGTTGTGGCGCATCAGCTTCGCACGCCGCTCACGGGGATTAAATGGGCCCTCTCTATGCTCGTGCAGAGCCAGTCGGAACCGCTTTCAGCAAAGCAGAAGAAACTCATCATGTCCTGTGAGGAGGGGAATGAGCGCATGATTACCATTGTGAACGAGATGTTGCACGCTGATCGAATCGGCACGGGAACCTTTGAACTAGCGCTCGTGGCGACGGATATGATAGCTCTTATTTCTGATGTTATTGAAGAACTGCGTCTCTTAACGACCGAGCGCGCTATCACTATTACCTTTACCCACGACACGCCCATTCCTACACTGATGGTTGACCCTGAAATGATACGTTTTGCATTCCAAAATCTACTCGATAATGCCATAAAGTACAGCCCGCCGCATGGCACCGTTGAGGTACGAACCGAGGTACAGAACGCGCTGGTGACCTGTTCCATCACTGATCACGGTATAGGCATTCCTCTCGATCAGCAGCCCTATATCTTCTCGCGCTTCTTCCGCGCTCAAAACGCCATTTCCGCTGAACCAAACGGAAACGGGTTAGGATTATCTATCGTGAAGAGTATAATGGAGAAGCACGGAGGTACGATTCGGTTTACGAGCGAAGAAAAGAAAGAAACGACGTTTTACTGTGTCTTTACCGTATAACACTATTCATCATGACTCCAAACATTCCTGCACGTGAAGAAAATCATCCCGTTCCCGCCAAGAAAAAGATTCTGTGGGTGGAGGATGATTCTTTTCTTAACGACATTATCGCGCAAAAGTTATCAGAGCAGCATTGGGAACTTCTGTATGCGCTTGAGGGGGCCAGTGCACTTCAGATGGCGCACAAAGAACAGCCCGATGCTATCGTGCTCGACATTCTCCTGCCGGGAATGAATGGCCTAGAACTGCTTGCACAATTGAAAGCTGACGAAGCAACGAGGCACATTCCAGTACTCATGTTCTCCAACCTCAACGATCAGGCAAAAATCGAACAGAGTAAAACGCTCGGTGCGGAGGGCTTCTTTATAAAGGCAATGACTACCTTGGAGACGATCATTGCGGAGATACAGAAGGTCATTTCTCGCTAGAAATCGGATTTTTCATATAATTGCCATAAGAGATAGTCATTCAAAGAAATCGCCGCCCAAGGGGCGGCGATTCTGTTTGTGGCGGGGGAATGCATTGAAGAATGGAATGGAGCGGCAGGGCGGACATGGTAAAATTAGGGGAGCTAGCGAAGGTATATAGAAAATCAATGGACTATTTCATAAAATGAAAAACCAAAAAGAATTTATTCAGATACCACTACTCATCGCAATTATTGCGGGAATTTTGATTGTTGTTGCTGTGGGGTATATTGTCGCAAAAAGAGCTAATAACCCCGAGCAAGTTATCCCGTCAGAAGAAGTGCTTAAAAATAGCAACGAAGAATCAACGACAACGCCCGCAGTTGATGCTAATTCTATATTTTTGAAAGAAGAGATGGCTCGCAAAAAACAAAGAGATATAGATAGAGAACAATGTATTACTAGTGTGGTACAGTATGACCCAAATTCGTGCAAGGTGTCGGCGCTTACTTGTGCGACGATTCGAGCGCGTGAAAAAGAGAGGGTGAATGAGGAGACAGACCGCTGCTACTTCAGATTCCCCACTAACTGACACTTAAGGGAGGATACTAATTATAAATATGAAAAACGAAATTAAATTTATTGAACTTTTAGATAAGACGGGCGACGCATGGAAAGTCCTTTTTGATGTTGATGGAAAAAGTGTAATAATCGGCGTTAGTGATACGCTTGTATCTATTTGGGGCATACAAAGACATAAAAATCCTATAACACTTTTTCTAAAGCAGTTTGGATCGCTCAAAATTCAATGGATGTTAGCCGAGGAAAATGTGCAGGATTATATATTTGTTTCTGACCACTTCAAAAAAGAAAACGAGCAGACAATGACACTCGGAGAATTAGACGATTATCTGAAAAACAAAATCATAGAAGCGGAAGAAAAATCCATGTCTATTGGATTTAAAGTTGATTAGCAAAATATATGATTCTCATTTACGCCGTTATATTTGGAATATTGCTCTATGTGGTGGATTTGATTTTTGTCAAACTTTTTAAGCAGTCTGTTGTTGGATGGATAGAAAATATTATTGATAGCATTGGCGGAGAAAATGTTTGGATAAAATTGCTCATAATCCTCGGCGTGCCAGTCGGTTCTTTTTACCTAAGCACTATTTTACCCGAAGATTCTCTTGGTTTTTGGATTTTTACTATACTCGGTATCATTTCTCTTGGTTATGCTGGCCTAGCGTGGTTAGAAACAAGCGATTTACAATTTCCGAAGCCAAAAGCAGTTATGTTGCTTGCGATGGGTATTGGTTTATGGATTTTAGGCGATGTAACCGGTCAGAAATTGGAAGTTGGCAGTGCCGATTTTTCCAACGATGTGTTTGTGGTTCTTGGTTGGATATTTGTTATCGGTGCAGTCATTGTGTATCGTCGCGGTAAGGTTCGGGAGTGATAGGGAGTATTCCCCGCCGTTTTGCAATCCACTTTTTGGCTTTGACGAGCGGTCGCTACTTGCTACACTATAGTTAATTACTACTCGCTCTATATGACCTCTTCAATCAACAAAGATAAATATACGAATGCGTTGCTGTACTTCATTACTGAATGTGGTAACGAGAAGCTCGGCATTATGAAGCTCAATAAGCTTTTCTACTATCTGGATTTTATTTCATTCCGCGACCGTAAGACAAGTGTCACAGGCGAAACATATGTGCACTTGCCGAAGGGCCCGCTTGCGTCTTCTCTTGAGACTGAAATTATTGCTTCTGCGCAAAAAGCAAAGCTGATAGAACGCAAGGAGGACGAGAGCGAAAAATACGGAAAACGAAACCGCTTTCAAGCGCTCAAGGCGGCTGATCTTACTTTGTTTGATAAATATGAGCAAGATTTGTTGAAATATCTCTGTTCAACATTCAAAGAATGGAGCACTGATAAAATGGTCGCTCAAACTCATAGCGAAGCGCCTTGGGTTTTCTCTAATCCAAGTAAGCCACTTGATTACAAGAACGCTGACGACATTGAATTCTTTACTGGACACGCGATGGCTGTGTAAGAATTTAACTCACTATGTATGACATGGCGGGTTGAACGAACAGAGAGCTTTGATAAGTGGTGGAAGAAAGAAAAAATAGAAGAAGCGAATTATAAATATCATCGGCAGGCGCTCGAGGAGTTCCAGCCGATTTCGCTCCCACACAATAGACAAGGTTGTATTTTTAAGAACACTAGTTTTGAATGTTGGGTCACACGGTTGCCAGACAAAATAAGACAACAGGGAAAATCAGGAGGATTCCGCGTAGTGCTTGTCCTAGATCTTGAGGAAAAGATTCTTTGGCTTCAAGGAATATTCAGACGCAGACACCTTTCGTGGCAAGGAAGCAGTGGTAAACACGATGATGCATACGACTCTCTAGTGAAAGATTTGGCACGACAATTTGTTGAGGTTGAACACTAAAGAATCGCCGCCCTTCGGGCGGCGATTCCTTTTTGGAGAAAGTTCGCTTTGCGAACTACATCCCCATTCCCGGAGTGCCAGAGCCGCAAGCTCGGCAGTCCGCCTTGTGACTGACGAGAAGGGCTACCGCTGATAGGCCGACGAGCAGGTAGACGAGACTCTCAACCGTCGGCCACGTGCCGAGGATGAGCTTTACTACGTTCCATTCACTACCAATGAAGTTGCCGAGAGCGACGAGACCCCAATTAAGGCCGCCGATAATGACGAGGACAAATGCGACGCCATGAAGTGATTTCATGCAGGTGAATAAAGATGGTTAAAGCGGGGCTGATGTCCGCTACCATCATTATGACTCTTTTTCAAACAGTCCAGAGACCCCCTGTGCAAAACTTAATTTACACTTTTAATGTTGCCTGCCCGCCGAAGCCTATTGGCGCAGGCGGGACTCAACCCTCTTTAATAGTACCGCATTCGTAGCGACAATGATTGATGATGCGGACATAAGAAGCGCCGAGATTTCCGGCCGGAGAGACCAGCCGAGAGAGTTGTAGAACACGCCTGCCGCGACCGGAATGGCGAGCACATTGTAAATCGCCGCCCAAAACAGGTTCTGCTTCATCTTGACTACAGTCGCCTTGCTTAAACGAATGGCGGACACGATGTCATAGGGGTCCGATTTCATAAGCACGATATTCCCCGTTTCTATCGCCACGTCGGTGCCGGCGCCGATTGCGATTCCGATATCCGATTGCGCGAGCGCGGGCGCGTCATTAATGCCGTCTCCCACCATCGCCACGAATTTCCCTTCGTCCTGCAGTTTTTTCACATACTTTGCTTTGTCTTCCGGCAACACTCCAGAAAAAACTCTGTCTATGCCGAGTTCATTGCCGACCGCCTCGGCCACTTTCGCATGGTCGCCTGTAATCATAGCTACTTCAATGCCAAACTCTTTGAGCGCCACTATCGCTCTTTTCGCGCTCGGCTTGACCGTATCGGCGGCGGCAACAACGCCGGCGAGCTTGCCGTCAACCGAAAGCAAGCTCATCGTCTTGCCCTCGCTCGCAATCCTATCAAGAACGGCTCTGGCATCGCCAATAACTATCCCGTTATCGGCGAGAAGCTTTTCCTTGCCGGCCAATACAGTTTTTCCTTTAATGAGCGCCTTCAGCCCGTGTCCTGCAACGGATTCAAACTTCTCAATCGGTTCAAGCGGCGTCGCGCCTCTTTTTGTCGCTTCATCCGTAATGGCTTTTGCCAGAGGGTGGTTTGACCCGGACTCAATACTTGCTTCATAGCGAAGGATTTCCAGCTCGTTAAAACCGTTGAATGCGACTACGTCGGTAATTATCGGTTTTCCTTCCGTGAGGGTCCCCGTTTTATCCAGTACGATTGCGCTGATTCTTGACGCGTTCTCAAGCGTCGCGGCGTCTTTGATAAGAATGTTATGCTTCGCGCCGATGCCGGTCCCGACGGCGACCGCAGTAGGAGTCGCCAAGCCCAAGGCGTCGGGACAGGCGATGACGACAGTTGAGACTGCGAAGGTGAGCGCCGTTATTAACCCTACTCCGGCCAACAGGTACCAACCGAAAAACGCCGCGAGGCCCGAACCTATCGCCACTACAACGAGCCAGCCGGCCGCTTTGTCGGCAATACGCTGGCCGGGAGCTTTTGAGTTCTGCGCCGTTTCAACCAACTTGATAATCTGCGCCAACACCGTCTCGGAGCCGACCTGCATCGCTTTGAATTTCACCGTGCCGGTCTGATTCACCGAACCTCCTGTTACTTTCGCGCCGACAGTCTTCGTTACCGGCATGGATTCCCCGGTTACCAGCGATTCATCAATTGAAGTTTCTCCTTCAATAATTTCACCGTCAACCGGCACCTTGTCGCCCGGACGCAGTACGACGATGTCATTATGAATAATTTCCGCACTCGGAATGTTTATCTCCGTGCCGGCGCGAATGACATTGGCTTTCGGCGGCACCAGGTCAAAGAGCGCGCGGAGCGCGTCCGATGTGCCCCGCCGCGCCTTCATCTCCATCCAGTGGCCGAACAGGACAAATGTGACCAGCAAAGCCGCCGCTTCGTAAAATGTTTCACTGCCCGGCCGAATAAAAGTGAGAAGCACGCTAAAGAGATAAGCGGCTAAAACACCCGTTGCGACAAGCACGGCCATATTCAATTTCTTGGCCTTGAGCGAATAGTAGGTGCCGGTAATAAAAATTGAACCGGTCCAAAAGACGATTGGGGTTGTAAGAACGAGAAGAATCCAATTTACCGGAATGGGAGCCCAAAGATTGAGCCCGAAAAAATTAATACCTACCGGTGAATACAAGAAAATCGGAATGGCAAGCAAGAGAGAGATGAGGAATCTTTTTCGCATATCCGCCTCCATCGCCTTGGCGATTTGCGGATTGGTCATTGCCGTTTCGTGGTCAGCGTGACTGATTTTTTGCATATCATCACCAACATGACTTTTACTTTCTGGCCTGCCCTCCATAGCCTTGGCGACGGAGGGAATGAGCTCCATCCCGCACGCCGGACAGCGTCCGGGTTCAGTTTTCCGCACCTGCGGATGCATGGGGCAGGTGTATATCACTTTTCCGTAGGAGTTTTCCATAGCGAGAAACTAATGGCAACAATCGTACATATATTTTGGATTAATTGGTTAAACAATTTCTCCGCGCTTCTCGAGCATCATGTGATGAATCGTTGCAAGCTGAACCCAAATAGCTATAAGAATAAGAATTCCGGCACAGAGCAGGGCGTCCACCTTTGTAACTCCGAATACAAGATTATCCGACCCGCCCAGAATGGCACCTGCAAATGCAATTACACCGGCAAGACCGACGATAACGCTGACAATGTGCATTAATTTTGATGGTTTCATATATTTTTATTTATTAGATAATGTGTAAATCCTAATAAGTTCTTTGACCGCCTTCTCGTCGCCACCTCTGTTCTGCATCTGGCGCTTTACGTGCGTCCGAAGATGATTCTCCAAGAGGAACCCGTCAAGGCTCTTGAGCGACCTTTGGATGGAAAGAGACTGCTCCAGCAAGGTAGGGCAATATATCTCCTCCTCAATGGCCTTAACAAGACCGTCTAACTGGCCTGCGATAATTCTTGCGCGATGAACGGCGCGATTTTTTAACTTCTGATTCAGCATAGGACTATAGGGTATACCCCCATACCCTACCTGTCAAGCGACCAGACGGTGTGGATAACTTGAAAACTTATCGAGCTGACGGCTCCGGTGATTTGTTGCTGTTGGCGTCAATGAAGGCTCGTATCGCCTGCTCGTCAAGCGTTTGGAACTCTTGCAGGCGGCCCCACGACGCGAGAACAATCGGCGCATCATTTTTAGAACGAGGTGTGACAATTATTTTTGAGTTTGATTTTGCGATTTTTTCTAAAGCCGCCTTTGTTGCATCATCAATCTCTGTATACGAGATCCATATGCCGCCATGCTCCAGGTTGTGTATCACTTGTTCGTCAGGTAACTCGGTTTGATAGACGCCCCAATTCGCTGGTTGTGCGTAGTGCCAGCCGGAAGTCGGCGGGTTTGAATTGTATTCCGGATGACTTGCTCCGACTGCGATATGTTCTTGTCCCTGAACGGCGACCTCTTCTCCCGGCAGTGGTTGTGGGCTCTGACGCACAAGAAGAGTTAAACCATACCCAATAACAATGATTAATACGATGCCAATGGTCCATTTCATAGTCATTCAATAATTTTATTAAGCGCCGCAACTACCTCCACCACTACTCTGTTGCGGTTTCGCCACTTGGGAATAGATTTTTGCATAACCGGAACCGCTGGAATAATCTGCGCCGAGCATTTCCTTTGGCGACACGTCTTTCCACGCAATGCCTTTTTGCTGCATATAGGTCGCAATGGTGAGATAGGTGTCCGGGAACCAATATGAATTTACAGCAAGCGCCGTTTTATACATTTCTTGCTCGCTCGCACCCTGCGACGCCATAAGTTCCAGAAGACCGAGCATCGCCATTCCGTGATTGCAATCGGGGAAATGCGTGGAATTGCCGCAACATGGTCGGTAGATATTGCGCGATACGCGGTCTACAAGCGACTGTTGTCCGCTAGTGAGTGCAACGAGCTCATGCATGTTGTAGTGGCTCATCGCATCTCCGCGTGCGAGCGTCCAACCGCCGGTTGATGCAAATCCGCCGGCTCCGCCGTAAGCCGGATTCATCATTTCTGACTTGTCTTCAAGAATCGGGTTCTTGTTCGCGAGTCCGAGCGCCCAGAACAAGTTGAGAAGATAGCCGGCATTAGAGCTGGTGATAACTATCTTTTCATTCGCATTTTTCTCTAACATCTTTCGGAAGTCTGGTGGGAATCCTCCACGGTCTTTATACATCGCTTCCATCTTCGCCAAATCTATCGCACCAGCCTCCACCAATTTTGCGCCTAGATCGCCCCACATTATTGGTAGCGTAACGCCGTCGGACGGCAGGACAGATTCTTGCAGCGAATTTTGATTTTGGCTTATCTCTCGCGGTTGACCGGATAACGATACTGCGACGATAATTCCGGCCGCAATAATACTGAGCGGCGTCGCATATTTTTTCACTGCATCTTCCAATGTTCTTTTCTTTTTTTCTGTTTCCATAATTTATTTTTAATTAGCAACAGTCTTCCATTTTTTTCTCAATGTTTCCAGCCGTTTCTGCGTGCGAGCCATTCGTACCGCTTTTTGAAGACAAGAGTACGAACGATATTAGGAGGAGAAATATTGTTGCGAGAAGAAATGTCGCAGGCAGTTGTTCAAGAATACCGTACGCTACGACGAAGCCGGCGGGAATGAACAATATCTTCCATAAGAGAATTCTGCCGGCCGGCAAGTCTCTGAATTTTTTCTCCAGTTGATGCGCAACTCCGACCACAGTTCCGCCCATGAGGAGCGCGGGAATTACTAGGTTAACTTGATAACCAATGGTGTGTGCGACTACGAGCCACACCCACGTGAGAAACACGCCCGCGCAAACCGGACAGACTTGAATCGGCAGAATACGACTAGCGAGCCACGCTACTCCCGAGATGGCGAGAATTGAGATTATGGTGATGATAAGCATATTTTTATACTACGAGAATAAGAGCGCCAATAATAATCATCGCTACGCCTGCGATGAGACGCACGCGCGCGAGATTCGTTAGCTTCCATTCCTGCATCTTGTCTACCATTGTTTTATCAGCCGCAACCCACAAGACGAGAGCGAGCGGCACGATAAGAATAAAGTTATACAAGAAGAGGTACCAGAAGCCCATCGCATACGTGACTTGGTCATGCAGAAGTCCAATCACCATAAGGTACGGCCCGCCCATGCACGGGAACTGGCAGATGCCGACCAAGGCTCCGAGCAGGAACGCCGCTATCATTGACGTCCTCTCCATAAGCCGCGCCATCGGCGCGTGGACTGCAGAAGGCAGTGAAAGCTTAATGGGAACGTTCGGGAAGAACCGGTTTATCAGATTAATGACGCCGAAGATAATCAATAGCGCCGCGCCGAGCTTCCCCATGAAGTGAGGAGTGTTGAAGAGATGGAGCACTTTGAGAATGCCGAGTCCTATCAAGAGGTACGACGCGAATATGCCGAATATGTACAGACCGCCGAGCTGGAGAATCTTCTTCCGCGTCATCTGCAGGCCGAAGAGGAACGCGATGGTGATAAGCAGGATTGAGAACGAACACGGGTGCACGCTGTCCAGAAGCGACGCTATGAGCACAAGCGGCAGGAGCCATGCTCCGCCATTGCTCATATTCCATATGATTGAAGAAGTGGCCGGACTGAATTTGAGGATGATGATTCCGAGAATGAATGCGCCGATAACTCCTGCGATGATTATTATGCGCCTCATAGTTCAATGTGATTCACTATGACCCTGAATGTAATTGAATGGGTCATGCTTAGGGCGTTACGAGCGCCCTTATTTCAAGTTCTAGTGTGCCGCCGGAGTCGTCGGTGAGCGTGATGAACCGAACCGTCCGACCGACGCCGGCGGGACCGTGCGCATTCGGGTCGTAGACGACGCGTACCGTGCGGTTCTCGCCGGGCTTTATTGTTTCATTCGCGGGCGGGACATAGCCCATGCCAGCCATGCCAAACGGACCTTTCGTTTTTCCTTCCGCAGTAACGAGAAACGCCGTGGTGCACATGCACGACGTAAGAACGGTTTCAACCGTTATGTCTTTGTCTGTCGGATTAGTAACGGTGAAATCTTTGGTCACTGTCCGGTTTTTCATTGAGATAGTCCCGAAATCATGGAGCGTTTCCGGAACAGTGAGGGCGCTTTTTGAGGCGGGATTAGTTTCTGAAGTTTCCTGAACGGACGCCGTTGTCGCTCCTGCTCCAACTCCCTTTCCAGCGTATCCCCAGATGAACAATCCCACGAATACAAGGAGAACGATGGCGATAATACTTTTTGATTCCATAATAATTAGAATTTAATCGCACGGCTTTTAAAACACTCTCTTCTATCAGCGAGACGGTGAATTTTCAAAAAGAGAAAGCCAGCGTTTTATTTTTCTGTCCTGCGATGTAAACGGCGGAGAATTGTATAAAAGAGGCGCGAGAGGTCTGTACAAGAGCGGATGAAATGAAAATGCGAGAGCGACATAAACAATAGTAAGTAAAGCGATGACGAGAGCCATTATTCCAGTGTTCACTGGCACATTCAGAAACGACTGATACGCAGAGATGTAATGTACGGCTCCTGGCAGAGCACTCGGAGGGCAGAGTGACGCTCCCATGGCAGAAAACGGACAGTCGCCTTGCATGCTTCCGTCCGAACCGTATGTCATAACGGCGAAGCTGAAAAACGCCATCGTTAGAAACGACAGTAATACGAGCGGGGCGGTAATTTTCTTAAATAGCATACATAGGTTAGTGTAGCATGTCGGGTATACTAAAAGCCACTATGCCGCCATTATCCTTTGGACTCATCGCTCTCGCAGTTATTGGGGTTGTTTTACTTATGCGGCCGCGCCGATTTTATTTTATCCGTCACGGCGAGACTATTTTGAATCAACAACACATCCGCCAAGGCGAGGTCGGAGGTCTCTCTGAAAACGGCAAGCGCCAAGCCGAAAAAGTCGGAGCATATCTCAAGCGATTCCCCATTGAACGTGTTATCGCGAGTACTTATCCGCGTGCTAGGGAAACTGCGGAGATAATTAACAAGCATTTAAAAGTAAGCGCCATTTATTCCCCGCTTCTCGCAGAGAGAAAGAATCCGAGTGAGATTATCGGAAAGAGTACGCATGATTCGGAAGTCGTACGCATCGTTGACCAGATGGACAACGCCTATAATGAAGATGAATATCGATTCTCGGACGAAGAAAATTTCATAGACCTGAAGAAGCGCGCGCGGAAGTGCCTCGCTCTCCTCGCGCGCCAAGGCGCGCAAGAGACCGTTGTTGTCACGCATCACGTATTCCTCAAAATGCTCATCGCATATCTACTCTATCGCGAACGCCTCCACTCTGCAGACTTCACGAAACTCTCGTTCTTCAACATCTCGGACAACGCAGGCATCACCGTTTGCGAGTTCCACCCGTGGCGACTCTTCTTCCAAACCCTCGGCTGGGAGGTCGTCTCCTACAACGAACAACCTGCCTAATGAAGGGTTTCGTAAGTTCATAACTCTCTTTCTTTCATCTCCCTATCTTTGCCGACCGGAAAATATAGGGAGATTGACATTTCGGCGAGAAAGAAGAGTATGGCGAGTGGAAGTGAGTGTATACAGCATCTAAACTTTTGTAGAAAGGAATAGAATCATGCAGACCCAGATTGGTGCCAAAAAGTTGAGCGAATACCCGAATGTTCGTAAAGACCTCGTGGCTGTTCTTGATGAACTTGAAGAAGAGCTCGGCGAGGAACAGAAGCAGGATGTAATCTTCGTGAATTTCGCCTTCCTCGCGAAGTGTAAAGGTTTCAGGTTAACCGAACGTGGCAAGCGCGTGGGTGAGAAGGTAGTTACGCCAGAGTTCTTTCTGGATACTGTCACAGCATGTTTCGGCGGTGATTAATACGAAAAAGCCGGGCAACGCCCGGCTTTTTTTATTTCTTCAAATACTACATAGGACAGTCCTATGTATTTCTAGTAGTCCATGCCCATGCCGCCGCCAGCAGATTGTGACGCTTTCGGTTCGGGGATGTCGGCGATAGCGGCCTCGGTGGTGAGGAGGAGCGCCGCGGCGGAGACCGCGTTCTCGAGCGCCATGCGCGGCATCTTCACGGGGTCCACGATGCCAGCCGCGAGCATGTCTTCAACGATTTCATCCGTGAGCGCGTTGTAGCCTGCGTTCGCCTTACCCGACTGCACTTTGGATACAATAAGCGACGCGTCGTCCTTGCCAGAATTAATCGCGATCTGCGCGAGCGGGGTTTCCAGCGCGCGCACAACGATGTCAAAGCCCGCTTTTTCATCTGCTGACATTTTTGCATCGTGATTCGCGAGCTTCTTCGCGACTTTCGCTAGAGCTGTACCACCGCCAGCTACTATTCCCTCTTCTATTGACGCCTTCGTCGCCTTCACCGCGTCGTCAATCTTATCTTTCAAATATTTCATCTCCGTCTCCGTCGCTGCGCCGACAGAAATAACGGCGACACCTCCCGAAAGCTTCGCGATTCGCTCTTCAAACTTTTCTTTGTCAAACTTAGAGTCGCTGTTCTCCATTTGTGTCTTCAACTGAGCGACTCTTGCCGCAATATCAGCTTTCTTTCCTTTTCCGCCAATGATAGTCGTATCGTCTTTCGTAGATACAACGCGTGCGGCCTTTCCGAGCATAGAGAGCGTCGCATTTTCAAACTTGACGCCGACCTCTTCGGTAATCACTTGTCCGCCAACAACAGTAGCGATGTCTGCAAGCATTTCTTTCTTCCTGTCACCATAGCCCGGAGTCTTTATTGCAAGCACAGAGAATGCTCCGCGCAATTTGTTGACGACGAATGTCGCGAGCGCATCGCCCTCTACATCCTCGGCGATAATCACGAGCTCTTTCTTCCCCGATTGCACGACTTTTTCAAGAAGCGGCAAAATTTCTTGCACATTGCCGATCTTCTTATCGGTGAGGAGCACGAGGGCGTCCTTCATCTCGGCCTCCATTCGCTCCGGATTCGTGACCATATATGCAGACACATAGCCCTTATCTATCTGGAGACCTTCAACAATGTCATACGAGAGCTCCATGCCCTGACTCTCTTCAACTGTTACCACGCCGGAAGAACCAACTTTCTCTACCGCTTCTGCGATAATATTGCCCAATACTTCAGACTCGGCCGAGATAGAGGCGACTTGTTTAATTTCTGCTTTGCCGTTTATCGGCTTTGCCATTTTTTTCAATTCAACAAGCGCGGCAGTCTTCGCCTTCTCCATCCCGCTTCGTATCATCATCGCGTTCGCGCCCTTCATCACGTGCGAGAGGCCCTCTTCAACAAGCGCTTCAAATAGTACGACAGAGGTCGTGGTGCCGTCGCCGACAGTGTCGTTTGTTTTATTCGCCACTTCTTTAACTATTTCTGCGCCCATGTTTTCAAACCTATCCTTAAATGAAATCTCTTTGGCGATAGAGACACCGTCGTTGGTGATGCGCGGGCCGCCGTAGCTCTTCTCAATAATCACATTGCGCCCTTTAGGGCCGAGCGTTCCCTTCACCGCGCGAGCCGCCTGCGCAATACCCCTCGCTATAGCTTTACGCGCATCCTCTGAAAATAGAATTTGTTTTGCCATGTTAATTAGGTTTAAGGGATAAGGTTAAAGGGGTAAGTTATTTCAGGATGCCCAAAATATCCGACTCGGGAAGCACGTAATACTCAATTCCATCAAATTTAATCGGCTCATCCCACGGCTTTTTGAAAAAAATCGTGTCGCCAACTTTCACTTCAATCGGCATATGTTTCCCTTCATCATTTCGGCGGCCGGGACCGACCGAAATAACTTCACCCTTAAGAAGTTTCTCTTTATCTACCGTCTCGGGAATGATGATGCCGGACGCTAATTTTTTTTCGCCTTCTTTCTCCGACGGTAAAACCACTATCCTATCGCCCAAAGGCACGAGTGAAAACTTCTTAGCCATATTGTTCTGTTATCTATAAATGAATAATCGCGCACGCTCCCTATCGCACATGTGAGTGGAGTATACCCAGCACTCAACATTTTGCAACTTGCGCACCACTCCCACTCCGTGCTAGTGTAGGAGCACAGATGGAGGCACTCGTATCGGCACTGCCGTACGCGGAAATCATCCTCTCTATACTCCTCATCGTCGGCATCGTGCTACAACAGCGCGGAGCGACACTCGGCGGAGCATTCGGGGGCGACAACTTCGCGTCAACGTTTTATAAGCGCAGGGGCGCCGAGAAATTCCTGTTCAATGCGACAATCGTTATCGCGATTCTCCTCGTGCTAGCGGCGATAGCGAGCTTCCTTCTGGCATCTTCATGAATCCCGTTAGAGACAAGAACTCGGAGAGTTCTGGCTCGCCTTCGGTGAGCGTCTCTAACGGGATGAATCCGGAAATGCGCGAGAAGCTGACGCGCGCGCGCGGCATTCCGGCGCTTGAGCGCGTGAAAGAGCGCGTGTGCGCGCTATCAAGCGGCGACCGAGTTCTCTTTTACCTGCTCGCTGTGCTTGTCGGGATTGCCTCCCTCTTCGGCCTCTATGCGCTGGAACAATCGCTCCTCGTAGAGGTGCCCAGCTACGGAGGAACTCTGGTTGAAGGAGTGGTTGGCAGTCCGCGATTTATAAACCCTCTTCTCGCCATCAGCGACGCCGACAGAGACCTATCAGCACTCACTTATGCCGGACTCATGGGTCTGTCGGGAGCCGGAAAGCTCGTGCCGGTGCTCGCCGAGAAGTATGACCTCTCTGCAGACGGAAAGACGTACACGTTCACCTTGCGTACACATGCGAAGTTCTCGGATGGCTCGCCAATCACCGCAGATGATATCATCTATACCGTACAGAAGGCGCAGGACCCGGCGCTTAAGAGCCCGAAATATGCGGACTGGTCGGGAGTACGAGTCGTCGCAGTTGACCAGCGCACGGTGCGATTTACGCTTGCGAAACCGTATGCGCCGTTCCTCGGTCTTACCACTCTCGGCATTCTTCCTTCAAGATTATGGAATAAGGTTTCTAGTGAAGAATTTCCATTCTCCATTCTACAGACCAATCCTATAGGAGCCGGACCATTCAAGGTAACCGACGTTTCAAGAGGAGTATCAGGACTCATAGAGAGCGTGCACTTGTCCGAAAATCAATATTATGCGCATGGACGTCCGTATCTTGACGGAATTCGCTTTAACTTCTACTCGCGAGCCGAGGACCTCGCGAATGCCATAAAAAGCGGAGAAGTTGAGAGCGCGTACGACATCGGCACGAAGGCGGCATTGACCGCTCCGTACGGGAGGGTATTCGGCGTGTTCTGGAATCAGAGCGAAAAGCGCGTGTACGCGAGAACGGAAGTGCGCAAAGCTCTCTCACTCGCGCTCGACCGTCAATCAATAATTGATAGTGTTCTCGGCGGATATGCGACTGCGATTATGGGCCCCGTTCCTTCCGGAGGTTCTGTACGGCAGTTTCCTATTCCACAATTTGAACACCGGATAGCCGCGGCTGCAGAAGTGCTTGCATCTGCAGGATGGGCGTATGACGGTTCCGCGCGCGTTTGGAAAAACACGATTGCGAAGCAAACTCTGGACGAAATCACACTGCGCACATCAAACGTACCTGAATTGAAGAGCGTCGCGAGCGCGGTGAAAGCGGATTGGGAGAAACTCGGCATTCCGGTCAACATAGAGCTCTACGAGCCAGGCGACCTGTCTCAGAACGTCATTCGCCCGCGCAAGTACGAAGCGCTCCTGTACGGCATGGTCATAGGGCGAGACCAAGACCTCTACGCGTTCTGGAGTTCAAAGGAGAGAAACGATCCTGGTCTTAACATTGCGCTGTATGCGAATAAAACGGTGGATGCTCTTCTGGATGATGTGCGCGGTTCTACCGACCAAAAAACGCGTATGGATAATCTCCAAAAAATTGAAGATATTGTCGCGGCGGATTATCCGGCAGCGTTTATCTATGCGCCGAACTTCACGTATGCGGTACCGGACGATGTGCGCGGAATTGAACTCCCTCAAATCATCATTCCTGCCGACCGATTTGCGACAGTCGCATCGTGGTATCGCTCTACCGACGCTGTCTGGCCGTTTTTCACGCATTAAAATCGTTACATTTTCGTACGGGTTTTAAGTTTATTTATTAACCGCAAGCCCATTAACCAATTACATGTATGAATCCAGCACCTGCTCCCGCGCCGAGCCCTGTACATCCGCGGCAAAGCCCGCTGAAGGAAGTGCGTCCGGGCCCGAGGAGATATGAACGCGGTGGCCGCTCCTCTAGCCGTGGAACCGCGCGACCGGGCGGTCGCCCCGGTGGGGCGACTCGCCGCATCCAGAGAATACTTCGCCGGCCATCATCTAATCCGATGCGTATTAATCGTGCTGTAGACTACTTCCCCGAACCAGTCGGGCCTACGTCGGTCCGTATCATCCCACTCGGGGGCGTAGAAGAAGTCGGCCGCAACATGACCGCGATAGAGGTCGGCGCCACCGGCGACATTCTCGTCTTTGACGCCGGTTTCCAGTTCGTCTCTGAGGACACGTCTCCAGGCGTTGATTACATCCTCCCGAATACAAAATATTTGGAGAAAAACGCGAGTCGCGTAAAGGGCGTCATTATCACGCACGGCCACCTGGACCACATCGGCGGCATTCCGTTTACCCTGCCCCGTTTCGGCACGCCGCCCATCTACACACAGAATCTCACTTCCATCATGATTCAACGCCGGCAAGAGGAGTATCCGGACGTGCCTAAGTCAGAGATAGTCGTTGTTGAAGTCGGTCAGTCAGTAACCATCGGTTCAACGAAGGTAAAATTCTTTCCTGTCACGCACTCTATCCCTGACTCAATGGGCGTCTCTATAGAGACCCCGCAGGGCAACGTCGTTATTACCGGCGACTTGAAGCTGGACCACGATGACGGAACGCCTAGCGAACGCGAAGTCAAGACTTGGGGAGAGCTCGGCAAGGACAAAAATATATTCTTCATCGCTGATTCAACAAATGCAGAAAAAGATGGATTCTCAATTCCGGAGAAACGTGTTATCAAGACGATTGAAGATATTATTAAGACTGTCTCCGGACGTCTTATCATCGGCACGTTCGCGTCGCAGTTTGAGCGCATGATCCGCATCATGGAGGCCGCAGAGAAATTTGGTAAGAAAATAGTTACCGAGGGCCGCTCGATACGGAACAATCTCGAAATAGCCGAGAAGACCGGTCTCCTGAAAATAAATAAAGATTCCATCATCCCCGCGCAAGACATCAGTAACTATCCGCCGGACAAGATTGTCATTCTCTCTACCGGCGCCCAGGGCGAGGAATTCGCCGCACTGATGCGCATCGCGACTAAACAACACAAGAACATCACTCTTACCGAGCGAGATACTATCGTGCTTTCTTCTTCAGTTATTCCGGGCAACGAGATTGCCGTGCAGAAGTTGAAGGATAATCTCTACCGACACGGCGTTACTCTTATTCATTATCGTTCAAGCGATGTCCACTCTACCGGCCACGGCAATACGGGAGAGCTCGTCTGGATCAACAAGCAGGTACATCCAAAGTTCTTTATGCCGGCGTACGGGTATCACTCAATGCTCCGCTGTCACGCAAAGGCCGTGGAGCAGTCAGGATTCCCGAAAGAGAACATTGTCGTCCCCGACAACGGAACGGTCATTGATATTGAAGACGGCGAGAGAATGAACGTACACAAACAGAAGGTGCCTTCAGCTCCGATGGTCGTTGATGGCTTCAACATCGGCGACATACAGGAAGTTGTTATTCGCGACCGCCAGTCGCTCGCCAAGGACGGCATGTTCGTGATTATCGCAAGCGTGAACCTAAAGACCGGGAAGCTGCGCAAGTCGCCTGACATCATCAGCCGCGGCTTCATCTACCTGCGCGAATCGCAGAATCTCCTAAACGAAGCGCGTATCCTCATCAAGAAGACGATTGAGGACACTACGCGTAATATGAATCCGATTGATTTGGATTATGTGAAGAACAATCTCACGGACGTCATAGCCGGATTTCTCTTCCAGCGCACCAACAAAGCCCCGATGGTGATTCCAGTGCTGATCGGGATGTGAAATGCGTAGCATTTCACCCTGAGCGAGCGAAGTGAGTCGAAGGGTAGAAAATCAAAATGCGAACAGCAACCCGCGCGGCGCTTCGCGCCGCGGGGTTGCTCTATACTCAATTGTGGAGTAATGTCTCTTTGGATTGAACGCGCCATATGCGGAAATTACTCCGCACCACCATAGGAGAACCCGGATGAGATACCCTGTTGAAGTACTGCTGGCCGGCGTAAGCATGTGTAGCCGAGACGAGATTGAGCGAAAGATAATTACGGCTCGTGCATTTGGTGTGAGACACATGCCTACGCTCGGTCAAGCTCTCGTATTGGTGTCACAGCTTGAAAACCTCCGCATCGTCTACATCGCGAACGAATTTTGCGCCCCCAAGCATGAGATGCAGTCGGATTGCGAGGAACTTGCAAGGCAACTCGTCAAGCACCACAACAAACCATGGGTGACATTTGCGAACAGCGGACTCAACTATCTGACGGCTGTGTTCAAGCGCAACGGGGTCAATGTCTTGTACGGCGAGCTTTCACATGTCATACGCGCACGCTCAGAAACCGCCGCCTGAACGCCAACGGTCTCGTGCCCGAAAAAATGCGGTCATTTCTACGAAATGACCGCATTTCGTATGCTATGCTCGTAATAATGCGCCCGCGGACAGTTATATATATCGGGAACTTTTTCTTCTCGATGTTCATCGCCCTTATTACCTATATCCTGCTTCCGTACATCTCCTCATTTATGCCGGCAGCATACGCAGGACTGGTTATATCCGGAGGGGCTCTTGTAGCCGTCATTCTCTTCCCTTTCATGCCAAAACTGGTGGAACGCTACGGGGCTCAACGTCTAGTCCTTGTGTTCGCAATTCTAGAAATGTTCGCTCTTCTGGCGCTCGCCACATCGCCTAGTCCTCTCACGGGAATACTGCTCGTCGCGGTCGCCATTGCACTCCAGCCGTTTATGGCTTACGAACTGGATATCCTACTTGAGACGACGGTAGCCGAAGAAAGTACCACCGGACGCGTGCGCGCCATCTTCCTTACGGCGTGGAATATAGCCTATCTTGCGGCACCTCTTCTCGTCGGCGCGCTTCTGGCGAGGTCTGAAGCATACGGACATGTTTTCTTCGCATCGGCTGTTGCGCTAGTGCCGTTTATAGTTCTATTGACGGTTCGGAAACTCCCGAAAGGCGTTCCACCAAAGATTTCTAACGTGTGGAGTACGTTAGTCTGCATCATGCGCGACCGCGACCTATTCGCAGTCACTTTCGGACATCTTCTTTTATATATGTTCTTCGTGTGGGCTCCGTTCTACACGCCGATATATCTGCATACGGAGCTTGGAATTCCGTGGAGCGACCTCGGATGGGTGTTCTCCATAATGCTTCTGCCGTATGTGCTGATACAGTATCCTGCCGGCCTTCTAGCGGACCGAGTTTTCGGCGATAAAGAACTGATGTTCGCGGGGTTCATTCTGGCTGGATTATCGTTTGCCGCCGTCGGCCTTTTCACCGCATCAACGCCTCTCATAATAATAATTTGCGTGCTGTTCGTGTCGCGTATAGGTGCGGCCCTCATAGAGGGAATGACAGAGGGACACTTCTTCAGGCGAATGTCGGAGAAAGATGCCAACGCCATCAGCATCTTCCGCGGCATCTGGCCTCTTACGGAGCTAACGGCTCCGATTATCGGCAGTGCGATTCTCATATTCGGAAATTATCAGCTCTTCTTCATGCTCACAGGGGGATTTATAGCCGTCGCCGGCGCAATCTCCGCGCTTCTTATAAAAGACTTCCGCTAGTCTCTGGTTGACAGAAATATACCAAGGTATATATTGGAGTATATGCAAACAACTGTCCTGTTCAAGACGGATAAGAAACTGAAGGAGGCCGCGCAAAAGACGGCCAAGACTATGGGCATTCCCTTTTCGGCGGTTATGAACCAATACATGCGAAATTTCATCAATGATCAGAACATCAGTTTCTCTAGCGAGAAATACAATCCCACGCCATACCTAAGACGAATTCTAGAACAGGGTGAAAAGAATCTTGCTGAGGGGAAAGTAAAGACTTTTTCAAGCTTCGAAGAAATGCGAGCTGATCTAGACAAGTAAAACATGCAGTCCGTTAACGATCGGATATTTGAGCGTCAGTACAAGAAGCTCCCTCAAGCATTACGAAACAAAATGTGGGAGCGGCTTTCTTTATTGGTTGCCGACAGTTTAAATCCGCTTCTCGACGACCATAAGCTCGGTCCACCATTCGAATCGTTCAGAAGCATCAATATCACCGGCGACTACCGGCTAGTGTATAAACGCATCAACACAGATACTTATTATCTCCGTGCGGTCGGCACGCACCACCAACTCTACGGGACGTAACTATTCCTGAGGCGACGCCTTAAACGTTAATTTTTCTATAATGTGCTCAGACTATCCTCCGAAACTTCTTAGCCATTCTGCTTCGGGTATGGGACGAGCATCAGGATTAAGATCCATGAATTCCTCAAGGAAAATTTGAGGTTCGCTTCCATCAAAGAAATGCTTCATAGTAACTTCCCCATTGTCATCGATACTTTTGAGTCTCATGAAGTTAGTACTTGTTGGTTGTGACCGTGAATAATAAACCTCTCCGATTTGAAATTTTTCTTTCGCTCGCGCGGTCAGTTCAGCTCTTTCTGTTTCGGATTTTTTCCTCCAAGTGTCATGGTAACTAAATAATGTTTTAACGCCAGGATACCCTTCTGGCATTTTACGTACAGAATTTTTGGGGTTTTCGGCAGACATACTTACAAGTATACACTACTTCGCCTTGGGCCAACGGAGGGCGGCGGGCGGATAGAGTTTGGTGAGAGGATGAGAGGCGCAGTCGTGGACCCGCGCGGGGCAGACGTAACGGCCGTAGAACACAAAGCCGTTGTTCACATACTTCCAATCTTTTTTCGGAATAAGCGTCTCCAAATCTTTTGAAATCTTTTTCAAGTCGCTGTTATCGGTGAGAGCGAAACGCTTCGCGAAGCGCTTCACGTGCGTATCGGTCGCGATGCCCTCCCAGATACCGTAGAGCTCGCCGAGAATCCCAGGGACGGTCTTGTAGCCGACGCCCGGCAATGCAACAAGTTCTGTTTCAGTTTTTGGAATCGTACCATCGTATTTTTCTTGAATCATTTTCGCCGAGCCGATAATCGCCTTAGCTTTATTGCGGAAGAACGGAATGGAGGAGATTTCTTTTGTGAATGTGGCAACATTCGCACGCGCAAAATCTTTAACTGTCCTGTACTTCTTAAAAAGCGTCGTGGTGAGTTTGTTTACTGCCTTATCAGTGCATTGCGCCGAGAGAATGACAGCGGCGACAAACTGGAACGGCGTTGTGCGCGCGAGCTCGCTCTTCGGCTCCGGATACGCTTTTTTCAAATACGCGATTATCTTTTCCGCGCGTGCCCTTCGTAGCTTTAGCGAAGTAGGGCGGGCTACGCGTTCAGCACTGCTCATAATAATTCTGGCGTATCACTTTCCTGCGGGAAGGAGAAATGAAAGAAAATAAGAAGAAGCGCGCCGGCAGTAAATGTGGTGAGCAAGAGAACTATGAAAATGCCGATGTACGGGACAAGAGCGATGAGAGAAAGAGCGAGCATCCCGAGAACGCCATCGTGCCATAGCACCGTATCTCGCTTCATATAACGGCGCGAGAAGAGACTGCCGAGAAGAATCCCGGCATATGCGAGAGATAGAAGCATAATAAAAGAATAAAGGATGAAGAGAAGCAGAGCGAGACCGATACCGACGAATGTTAATGCGAGTATAAGGAATAACACCGGTGTCACGACGAATACGGCGAAGCCAAGCAGAACGGTGAGCAGGATCCTGCTCGGACGCGCCGTATAAGCGCGTTTTGTAACTGCCTCTGCAAGTCTAGGAAAAAGGCCAGCGAGAAGGCCGGTGAGGATGAGCGCCCCCAATATGCGCACGAAGAGAAAAAATCCTATGCTCATGACTGCGAGCAAGCGCGATGTGCCGGCGTCAGGCAAGTATGAGGCGTTCGTATATTCAACTCCTCCGGATATAACCGCAGACTCCGGAATTGAAACTGGTTCCGGAGCATGATACGAGAGTTTCCCGGCTATCGTGGTGCTCGCGGCGAGAGCGACCCTACCGCTCGCTATGATGTCTACGTTGTTCGAGAAATTACCCGCTAGAGAGATGTTGTTGCCATAGATCGTAACGGGGCCAGATGCGCCGTTAGATATCGTCGCGTTCGCGGCGATAATGAAGACGCTGCCTCCGACACGTCCGGCATCGTTCACCGAATAACCGAATGCTGCCAAGTCGCCCGCAACCGGCTCTTCAATGGAGACGCTGCCTCCAACCGCCCGCATATCGCCTCCGATGCGGGCGCGCGAACGTATGGAACCGGCTAATAGAAGCTCGTCGCCCGACACCTGCGCCGCGATCACGATTGACCCGCCGAACACAGACAGGTCGCCGGCCACGCTCGCAGTGTGAACGACCGAGAGTCCTGCGGAGTACGCATTACCGGGCGATGAGCTCGCGACAAGGAGCGAACGCGCCGCTGAAAAGGATGACGGGGCATTCGCCGCGTACGAATCCGTCGGCAGGATGAATGCAACGATGAGGATGAGAAGTATGTGTCGCATAAAAAGCTACGGCATCGGTGGCATCTTGAGATGCGGCTGAACGATCGGTGGCGGATTATTTTGCATCTTTTTTCCAAATGGCTCAATGAAGCTCGCACAAATAAAAATGAGCAAAGCGATAGCGGCAGAAGCGAGACAGTATATGCAGAACGCGCTTATAAAAAAAGCTTGTATAAGGATGAAATACAGGGATGCGATAATTCCGATAAGTGAAATCACTTGGAGAGAGCGCCGTAGAAGTCGATTGAATATAACGAGCTCAAGAGCGGCTAAGACGAATAGAACACCATAGAAAATAACGCCGTATTGTGCGAGCGGGATACCGAAGATGTGCGAGTACTGGCTTGCGACAACAATATTACATCCTGAGAGATTCTGAATATTGCATAGAAGCGGTACGCCGCTCGCCTCATGCTGGGCGAGATACGCAGAGTCCGCGAGCCCAAGAAAGGCAAGAATAAGGATAAGCGCGACGCCAATTCGCTTCATCCCGTTAGAGACGCTCGCCGAAGGCGAGCCAGAACTTTCCAAGTTCTTGTCTCTAACGGGATTCATAAAGACTAGAATACTCGCTACTTCTATCGTGCGCAAGCAAATAAATGCTAGACTGAAATAACTCATATGTTCCCTTCTATTTCCAGCTTCATCGGCGGCACGGTTGATAGCGCCGTGCTTCTGTCGCTCGTGATTATACTCTGCGCATTCCTCCTTGAAGACGTTACGGCCGTCATCGTCGGCGTGCTCGCAGCCGACGGTATCATCTCCGTCCCGATTGCATTTATTTCCATATATATAGGAGTTATTATCGGGGATACTGTGCTCTACTCCTTCGGCTTATTCGCCAGAACGCATCCTCGGCTCGCGCATTACATAGACCACGACTTCACTGCTCCATTCCGTTTATGGCTTGAGCATAGGTATGCATTTAAGGTCTTCTCCGGCCATTTCGTGCCTGGACTGCGATTCACGACATTCTCTGCCAGCGGTTTCTTCCGCTTTCCGCTCCGTACCTACATACCGATGGCGATTGCCGGAGGTTTGGTCTTAGTAACAGTACTTTTCTCCGTTTCTTATTGGTTCGGCAGTTTCTCGTCCAAGTGGGCGGGAGAAGTTCGTTGGGGCATCGCCGGAGTCTTTCTTCTTGTTCTATTCTTTATAGCGAGACATAACATCCGCTCCTACCGAAAACAGAAAGACGCGTTAAACGACAGTGCGACCAGCTAATACAGCCAGCGCCTTTGTGAGTAATTCTTTTGTTTCTGCGTTTGTAATATTCCCTTCGTTGTCAAAAGTTTCTTGGGCGGGGCCGAGATAGAGTTCAGGCTGGCCGATAACATCGGCGTCCAGATAAATCATAATTTGTTTCAGATGGCTTTGAGCGACGGCAGTGCCAACTCTTCCTACAGAAACGCCCATGATGAGCACCGGTTTCTTAACGAACGAATTCTTGCCCCAAGGACGACTCGCCCAATCTATCGCATTTTTTAATACGCCAGAAATGGAGCGATTATATTCCGGTGTCGCTATAATGACGCCGTCGGCTTTTTCTATTTTATCTTTTAGTACTTGTGCCGACGCCGGAAATGCTGCCTCGTCGTCTTGATTGTAAATTGGGAGGTTCCCTATGTTTGCGATTTCAATTTGCACATCCTCCGGCGCAAGCTTCGCAAGCGCCTTTACCAGCATTGTGTTATAAGAACCTTTCCTCAAACTCCCAGATATCGCGATGATGTTCATAATAGTTTTTATAAATTGCTAATACTCTATACATACTACATGCCCGAAATCGCACATCTGGGGATAAGTTTTGACCAAAAGAGAAACCGCGCCTCGGAAGGCGCGGTCGTAGAGAGTGAACTGCATCTACGCGAGAACGGGTAGCAAAAATTGGTCGTGGTTCCACAACAGACCGGAGTAACCGAAGGTGCCAATCCAGATGTTCCATTCGCGATTTGAACGAACGAGCTTGCCGATGGCGATTCCCCCATTTATTTCTTTTTTGATCTTCGTGAAAAAATGCGTAGATGAATTGATCGAGAGGCCCGTGGATTCTGCTCCCGCTTTTTCGGTACGCTCTATAAGCTTTTCGACTTGCGAAAGCGTGAGAGTATATCCCCGATCGAGTAGTAATGAACCGAACCCGCCTGGGATATTTTTGCGAAGTCCAAGGAGACCCGCACCCCATCGCAAATGTGTGGTAGTGATACAAGGAACCACAACCGAGATTACGCACGTCCGCGTCGCCTCCTGACACTTCGTTGTCCACTGATCAAGGTTGAGGTTTCTCTTCCCATAGCGTTCAGCGGGAGATGCGAAACACTCGCTTGTTTCTTTCGCAGCCACTGCATCGAGCCGCATCCTCGTTCGCTCTTTGTAGAGAAACCTGCCGGGAGTCTTGAGTTCGGTCATGATTTCACTCAATGCTTCCGGACTATCCATCCAGTCACTCATTTCATCGTTGGTCAGGGGCGGGACGTGTTGGAGCATAAATCCCGCAAATGCTGCTGTCTTCCTATCGTAGGTCTTCGCATCCATGATGCGCTTCTCCTAAGTAATTGCCCGAGCCAAATGGCGCGAGCGAAGCTCTCTGCTCCGCGAACGGTCTCAAGGTGCTTCTACATTCTATTATACCTACAAATCCAACGTCGTCAACTATCCAAGACTTGTACCTATAGCGACAAGTTGTGGATACCTAGCTATCCAAAATAGTGGACGACCGCATTGTATTTTGGATAGTACGTAAACGCGCCAACGCCGAGTATACTGGATGTATGAATCAGAAGATTACCCGTGCTGGAGTGGCACTGGTGCTGGCGCTAGCGGCAGGGGGGGGGGGATATTCTGCCAGCAGTAACGCTGTACCAAAAAATATAGAAATACCGTCGCAGACGGTTACCGCGCCGACAGCAAACTCTGTGCGCGTTGTATACAGTTTAGACAAGAAACAGAACGACCAAGAACTTATAGCGCTAATTAACGAGGCAGAGAGTTATATTTACTTCGCGATTTATACATTTACGCTCCCGAGCATTGCCGATGCTCTCGTCAATGCGAAAAAACGCGGAGTGGACGTGCGCGGAATAGTGGATTCTGGGCAAGCATCAAGCAGTTACGGTGCACCAATTGTTAAGACGCTTCTTGACGGTGGTGTTTCGGTCGTGACAGAGAAGCATGCGACCGGTAACGGCATCATGCATATCAAACTTCTGGTGACGGAACAAGCGTATGCATTCGGCAGTTCTAACTGGACTAAGTCCGCGACAACTATCAATGACGAAATTATTGAAATAGGCACCGATAAGGCACTGCGACAAACCTACGAAAATATTTTGAAAAAATTATTGGACGTATACAAAGGCAACAGCGCGGCCGCGGGAGCGGCCGCGCTCATTTCTATCGGGCTGATAGATTACACCGAGGCCATCAAACACGTCGGCGACCTCGCCTCCGTGCGCGGAACACTCGTTAAAGTGTACACATCCAAAACTGGCACCGTCTTTTTAGATTTTTGTGAAAATTATAAAACCTGTCCTTTCACTGCTGTCATCTTCGCCGACGATGCAAAAAAATTCGGCGACCTTTCTAAATACAATGGGAAAACTGTCACTCTAACCGGCAAAATCGTTTCATACGAAGGCAAGGCCGAAATCATCCTTTCCTCCCCGTCCCAGATTTCTAATTAAATCAGATTACATAGGACTGTCCTATGTAGTTTTAGTGGAAAACAAAAAAACCGTCGCGATGACGGTTCCTTTGATGTGCCCGCTTTCGGCGTATGGAATTCCGTTAGCCGAATAAAGCTTGCGCTTCACGAGCACGGTGTCATTATACACCTCTTTATCTAGCAAGCAACCTCGTGTACAGGGCCGAATAGTCCTCTTCGACCTGAACCAGCTTGCAACGAATTAAAAGCTGTTAATCTACTTAACTTGTGACTCAAGGGCGTGAATAACCCCCCAAGTCCTATTCTCTTGACCCCATTCTTTAGCCTCCTCTTTCATTCCATTGAGAAGGTCTTCACGAACTTTTTTAGGGTCTGTATTTTGATCTGCCCACCTTTCACAGATTTGTTTGACAAGACGATTGAACTCGGGAACGGCATCATCAATGCCGAGCAGATCTCCATTGTTTATCCGACCTGCGATGGCCATCCCAACAACATGATCAGGTACTTGAGAGTATCCGCCAAAGGCGCGCGCTAATGTTTCTAACATCCACGAATTCTTGTTTCCTTCTGTATCGCCATCGTCGCCCCCAGAAGTAGCACCGGATTCCATGGGACCCACGCTTTCCACAGGCGTATGATGCTTCGGCTTTTCTTCTCTCATGGTGATAAAATTATTATGGTTAATTAATACGCTAAGCGTACCCACCCCCCCGAAAAAATTGCAAGTTGTTTGCGCAGTATCCACTTTTCGTGCTATATTTAATGCACTTCCAGTGGCTACAGACCGACTTCGCATCAATAATGAGATTCGCGCGCTTGAGTTGCGCGTGATTAGTGCTGACGGGACTAATTTAGGGATACTCTCTCTTGAGGCCGCGCTCGCGGCCGCGAAGACCGCAGGATTGGATATTATTGAAATTTCGCCCTCGGCTCCTATACCCGTTGCGAAGATCATGGATTATGGTAAATTTGAGTACGAGCGAAGCAAGAAGGAGAAGATAGCGAAGTCTAAGGTCAAGATATCCGAGACCAAGGAGGTCCAGATTAAGGTAGGCACCGGCAACCATGACATGTTGCTAAAGGCGAAGAAGGCGGCCGAGTGGCTCGAGGAGGGCCACCGCGTACGCGCCGAGCTCTTCCTCAAAGGTCGCTATAAGAGCATGGGCGAGGAGTTCCTCAAGGAGCGTCTGGAGCGATTCCTGCTCCGCATCCCCTATGCTTATAAGGTCGCCGAGCCTATCACGAGGAGCCCGAAGGGCTTCGCCGGCGTGATTGAAAGAGATCTACAGGCACAGCAAAAACGCGAGCGTGAGGCGAGTAAATCTTAATTCGTATCATTTGCATGCATTCGTGCTATTCGCATCGCACATCTTATGAAAACAAACAAATCTTACACAAAACGAATAAGAGTAACCCGTAACGGGAAGCTTATGGCGCGCGCGAAGGGTCAGAACCATTTCAATGCGAAGCAGAGCGGCTCTGCGCGCTCGGCAAAGCGTCGTTCTGTTCAAATATCACTTACGGCAAAAGTCCGTCGTCGCTTTCTTCCCGGATCTGGAGCATAGTATTTACTTAAACCTTATCACTTATAACTTATGACTAGAATTAAGGGAGGCGTGATGGCGCAGAAACGCCGTAAGAATATTCTGGAGAGAGCCAAGGGTTACCGTCTCGGACGCTCTAAGAAAGAGCGCTATGCTCACGAGGCGCTCATGCGCGCGGGCCGATACGCCTTCGCCCACCGCCGCGATAAGAAGACTGACTTCCGCCAACTCTGGATCGTGCGCTTGAACGCCGCGCTACGCGATAACGGCCACAAGTCTTATTCCACTTTCATCAACAAGCTTAAAAAGTCCGGCATCAAGCTTGATAGAAAAGTCCTCGCGACCTTCGCCTCCGACCACCCCGCCATCTTCTCCCGCATCGCCAAACAAGTGGTCTAAAGAACCGTCCGCAATGGCGGTTTTCGTTTCTGTGCTAGTATGTACCCAGATCAACTTCAGAGAGGTGTAGTATGAAAAACTTTATCACGTTCCTTGATCGTTCCAAGCTTGCTTTGGCGGCAGGGTTGCTGGTCGTCTCTACTATCGGGACAATCAAGCTTATTTCACCGTCGTTGTACCAAGTGCTGTACGAGTGGGAGAGCATTGCCATTTTCTTCGTCATTCCGCTCGCGTACTTAGCCCTTCGCAGATTTAACATCAGTTAGTTCCAGCCCACCAACACCCGCTCCGGCGGGTGTGTTTCTTAAATCTTTTTGACTGAGCCCTTTGTAATCTCCCAAGTCTGGCCGAGTTCGGGGACGATGGCAGAGGCGCCCAGATAGTCGTGGATGCGCTGGGCGAGGAAGCGCTCGGCAGATGGCTCGCCGATGGCGGTGAAGATAGTTTTGACGCGTCCGCCAGCTGGCGGAGCGGCGAGCGATGCTTCTGCAAATTTGAGTAGCTCGTCACGGTCGGCGTGCGCCGACCAGCCATGGAGGTTTTCAACCTTCGCTTTTATTTTTATCTCCGCACCATTGAGGCGCACGCTTGACGCTCCTTCCACCATTCGTCTCCCAGGACTACCGGGCGCCTGGTAGCCCACAATCATAAGTGTCGTGGTTGGGTCTGGC